>Ga0315298_1002054_pt1 | contig 35413 bp, 50 predicted proteins | sample WHS_1_MG_FD_203077 | JGI IMG/M metagenome (GOLD analysis project Ga0315298, IMG submission 203077) | Extremophilic microbial mat communities from Washburn Hot Springs, YNP, Wyoming, USA - WHS_1_MG | ecosystem: Environmental > Aquatic > Thermal springs > Hot (42-90C) | place: USA: Wyoming...
GGTGGAATTGGCAAAGAAGCTCCATATAACTCCGAGCGCTTTATCCCAGATCGAAAACAACCAGACGCTTCCTTCGCTTCCGTTGTTTGTAGAGATTGCCCGGTTTTTCAAAAAATCTTTGGATTCATTTTTTATTCCTGAACCAATACCTCCCGAAGACCACTTAAACCGGAAGTAAGGCAAAATTATTAGAAGTTGGTTTTATGACTTAAGAAGTATTCCGGGTAAGATTGCAGTTTCTCCAAATCGTTTCCGGATTTCATCCAGGGCTCGGTTAAGAGAAGCGATTTTTTTCTGGGGATTATCGGAAAAGAGGCACAGTTGTTTTTGGAATCGCCGACTTAATCGAGAAACGGATAAGCCCAGTAGTCTTATTGGCTTTTTCCCGACTTCGGTTTTAGGAAGAAGATGGCAAGCGGTTTGAGCAATTTTTCTTTCATCATCAGTAGGCTCAAATAAGCTATGGGAACGGGTGGTTAAAGCCAAGTCATGGTATTTGACCTTTAAAGTAATGGTTTTCCCGGTTAAACCTTTTTCTCGGAGCCGTCGGGCTATTTTAATGGCGAGAGAAAAGATTTCTTTCTCGATTACTTCCTTTTCCAAAATATCTTCCCTAAATGTTTCTTCCTGTCCAATCGATTTAATCTCATGTTCTGATTCAATTTCCCGGTTATCGATCCCCTGAGAAAAAAGGTGAAGCTGGAGGCCATTTTTACCTAATTTGGCAATCAAAATCTCTACTGGGATTTGGCGAAGGTCACCGATGGTTTTTACTCCAAGATTAGATAGAACTTTGCTGGTAGCCTCTCCCACGCCTTCCAACATGGTAACTGGAAGTGGTTCTAAAAATTCCTGCACTTTTTCCGGAGAGACAATGGTAAGCCCATCCGGCTTATTTAAACTGGAAGCAATCTTAGCAACAAACTTGAGAGGCGCTACTCCGGCAGAAACAGTAAGACCGGTTTTTTCTTTTACCTGGTTTTTAATTTTTCGGGCAATTTCTTCCGGTTCGCCAAATATCCGGGTAGATCCGGTAACATCAAGAAAGGCTTCATCGATAGAGACTGCTTCTACCAGGGGGGTAAATTTTTGAAAGATTTCAAATATCTGCTTGGAAACTTCCTGATAACGCTCCATTCGAACCGGAAGAAATATCCCTTCGGGGCAAAGTTTCATGGCAGTGGCAATGGGCTGGGCAGAATGGATTCCGAATTTCCGGGCCTCGTAGGAAGCGGAAGAAACCACTCCCCGGTGCTTACTTCCCCCGACAATAACCGGCTTCCCTTTTAAGTGGGGATTATCTCTAATCTCTACCGAAGCATAGAAGGCATCCATATCTAAGTGGATTATTTTTTTGGGCTCCATCGTCGCTTTTACCAAAATTACTCTGGAGGAGATACCTCCAGACTAATATTTTATTTTTTTTCTATTTAAAATCAACAAAAGCAGGAGTTATCTCAAACAGATTCATTTTTCCGCTTTAAACAAATTTTTAAAAAATTCTTGACCACGCTTTCAGATTTGGATATATTTTCTCCATCAAAAACTGGTATCAAAGTCGAGGGGGGTTAAAAATTATGGGAATAAACAAATCAAAATTATTAATTCTTATCAGTTTGTTTTCTTTTTTTCTTCCGGGATTGATTATTGCCCAGATTAACCGGTCAGACGGATGGATTTTGATTGATGGACGTTTAGTGCGAGGTTCGTTTCGGGACGGATATTTTTACGAGCATGGGCACTATTATTTCCATTACCCCAAGGAGGAGAAATCTCCTTATGAAAACTTGCAAATAAGACCGGCAGGAGAGATTCAAGTAAAGGTAAAGCCTGCTTATGCTAAAGTAATGGTTGATGGTTTCACCTTAACCCCAGAGAAAGGGAATCCCTATTCGATTGGGCTTTTGACCGGTAAACATTTGGTAGTAATTGAAGCCGATGGTTATAAACCTTATCAGCAGGAAGTGGAAATTCAACCGGGCCAAAGATTGGTTTTATCTATTGAACTGAAAAAATAGAAAGGAGAAAAAAGATGAAGACAGAAACTAAAAAATTATTTACTGCTTTTTGCTTATTAATTTTGATGGTATGGGTATGGGGCTGTGAATCGTTAACTACTCCTAAGGCTGAGGTAACTAGTGGAACTGGTGGCCCCAGCATTGCCGAAGCTCAAATGGAAGCTTATAACGGCCCTAAAGCCCGGATTGCAGTAGCCCGTTTTACCGATAAAACTGCCAAAGGTTGGTGGACGGGAGAGATTGGCGATGGTATGGCCGAAATGTTAGCGACGGCACTTTTTAATACCAACCGGTTTATTGTTCTTGAGAGGCAGACTTTGCAGGATGTATTGGCAGAGCAAGATTTGGCTGCTGCCGGAAGAGTAAAAAAAGAGACTGCGGCTCCGATTGGCCAGATTGAAGGGGCAGAATTATTGGTTACCGGTGCAGTAACTGAGTTCGAACCCGGAGCATCGGGTATTGGTGGAGGAGTTGGAGGGGGATCTTGGGGAAATGTAGTGGGAGGGGTGTTAGGGGCGATGAAAAAAGCTCATGTTGCGATCGATATCCGGGTTATTGATACTAGAACCTCCCGGCTTGTTGCTGCCACTTCAGTAACCGGGAGTGCTACTGACTTTAACTTAGGGGGGCTAATAGTTGGTTCACGCGTGGGAGGAGGATTAGGGGGATATTCAAAAACTCCGGTGGAAAAGGCTGTTCGCGTGGCTTTAAGCGAAGCGGTTAATTTTATTGTGACCAAAACCCCTCAGCAATACTACCACTATCAACAGTAACTAAATTTAACTTTAGCAAATATTAAGATAAAATTTTTGTTAGAGGCTTATTTCTCAAATAAGCCTCTCATTTTTTTCGAAGTTTATGTTGTCTTTCGCGTTAACAAGTTGGATTTTACCCATCCCCAGTTAAAAGCAATATGAACAACAACCAATAGGAATAATAGGACGCCTCCGGTGGGGTGAATAACCTCAAATAGTTCTTTTCTCAGAAAATTATGACCTAAGCCAGTGGTTACTTGGCAGAGGATAAGGATGAATAGAATTAAATTGGTTATTCTTAGAGCGGTTACCTTTTTCATAAGATAATTACTTAACTTCGATTTGGTACTGGTAATTGGGGACTACTTCGCTTAAAAACGCCCATCCCCAACCGATTAAGACATTATCTTTAAAAACAATTGGGGTAAGTTCACTATCGCTAATTAAATCACTCTTCTTTTTTTTGTCAGTATGGTAAAATAAAACTTCATATAATTCCCCATCTTTCCCCTTGGGAGTTTCTACCCGGTAAGGATTATTTACTGATTCTACGGTTTCGGTTCCCATAATTTGAAGAACATCAAATTTGCTCATTCCCAGGGAAAGACGGAGTAAGTTTTCTCTATTTCTGGTACGGAGTTGTTCAAGCGAGGAACCACATCCCCAAACCATCAGAACAAGTAATAAAATTACCCCCAATTTTTTCATATGATCCCTCCGGAGAAGGTTGAGTGGAAACTTTTTTAAATTATATCAAATCTTGTTAAAATTAAAAGATAAATTTTTTTATGACAAAAATTTTGCTTTATTGGGTTTATAAGTTATTATAAGCCAAAACTTTTTTAAGGTCAGGATGAGTTTAATCAATAGACTTATTAACTATGTTTTTTCCTCATCAAAAGGTAGAGGTAAAAAAATCCTACTTTCACCTCTAACTCTAATTTCTTTTTTTTATCGCGTGGTGGTAGCTCTTCGCCAGTATACCTACAAAGTTGGGTTGCTCCCCGCCCGAAAAGTTATTATCCCGGTAATTAGCATTGGAAACCTTACTGTAGGGGGAACAGGGAAAACTCCCACTGCGATTTACTTAGCCCGAATTTTTCAGGAAAGGGGAAAGCAAGTCGGAGTGTTAGCCCGGGGGTATAAAGGGGTGGCTTCCAAAGAAGTCAATTTAGTTTCGGACGGCAGGAAGCTGTGTTTAGGCCCGGAAGAGGCAGGCGATGAGCCGTTTTTAATTGCTCAGAAATTACCGGGAGTGGTGGTAGTAACCGGGAAGGATCGGGTGCGAGCAGCCGAATTTGCTCGAAAATATTTTGGAGTTGAGGTGGTAATTTTAGACGATGGGTTTCAGCATCTTCGGCTAATAAGGGATTTGGATATTGTGATTGTTGATGGAGAAAATCCCTGGGGTAATGGGTATCTCCTCCCCCGGGGAAATTTACGGGAACCACCAGCAGGAATTAGCCGAGCAGATATTGTTTTAATTAATATGAGGCGAGGAAGCGATTGGACGAAGGTAGAAAACTTGATTCGGCAGTTTAACCCCATTGCTTCAATTTTTAGGGTTAATTATATCCCGGTAGAACTTGAAGAGCTTAACTCCCAAAAAAGTTTTCCCCTTGATTACCTTAAGGGTAGAGAGATAAATGTTCTGGCGGGATTGGCACAGCCCGGTCGTTTTGTTTCTTTGCTGGTTAGTATGGGAGCAAAAATAAGGAATAAAATTTTGTTTCCCGATCACCATTGCTACCGTTCTTCTGATTTAGCCAGGATAGATAAAAATTTTATTTTCGTTACTACTGAGAAAGATGCAGTCAAGCTAAAGAAGTTATTTTTGCCGGAGAGAAAAATTTTAGTTTTAAAGATAGATTTAGAAATCGAACCGAAAGAAAAATTTTGTTATTTTTTAAAAAAATACTTGCCTTCTCTATTTTGATATATTATAACTGACATCAAGTTTCTGGGGAAAATAAGCAATTGAGTTGGGATTTAATTCGTTGCAGGAGGATAAATTATGAAAGGAATAATTAGGCAAGGGCTGATAATGTTACTGATGTTGGCTTTAACTCCCTTTTTTTCGCAGGCAGGAGACGGAGCTTATTTACTTAAAAAGGGAACTAAGGAAATCGGAATGGGCTCTGGATTTGCTGCTTCATTTTCGAGTAATCGCACTGTAAATATGATCCCCCTTGATCTCCGCTATGGAGTAGTAGTCACTGATCCGCTGGGTTCTTCATTTTTAAAGGGAAATGTAGAGCTATTAGGGGAGGCAACTGGGGATTATGTTTTCCATAATCAAAGAAAGTATGGAGTGGGGGTTTCCGGTTTAATACGATATAATTTACTTTGGAAAGATTGTTTTAAACCCTTTATAGAAGCAGGAATTGGAGTATACCACACCAATCTGAAGATGGAAGATTTTCCCAATGACTTTAATTTTCTTTCCCAAGGAGGAATTGGGGTGAACTGGTTTGTTTCGCCGTCGATAGCAATTCAATTAGATTATCGAATCCAACATCTTTCCAACGCTGGTATTTATGATGATAATTCTGGATTAAACCTCCAGAAAGGTGGCTTGGGAATTGCCTATTTCTTCTAATAAGCTTTAAATCCTGGCTTTTATTAATAGTGAATCTGCAATGAAGTCCCCCTCCGAAGAAGATATGAGGAGGGGGTTCTTATTTTTTGGTTTGGCTCTTATATTTTAGGTTAAATCTGATAATGAAGATTCTTATTGTTAAGCTTAGCTCGCTGGGAGATGTTATCCAGACTCTACCGGTGCTTATTCCCCTGAAAAAATTTTTCTCCAATCCCCATATTACCTGGCTGATCGAAGAGGAAACAGCTGATCTTTTAAAAGAACACCCCCTGGTCGATCAGGTGATTGTTTTCCCTAAAAGTAGGTGGATTAAAAGGGGAAAATATTTTAAAAACTGGTTTTCCTGGCTAAAAGAAGGTGCTAAATTTATCAAAGAGGTACGGGCAGTCAATTATGACTTGATTATCGATTTTCAGGGGTTATTTAAGAGTGGTATTTTGGTAATGCTGGCTAAGGGAGAAAAAAAAGTAGGTTTTTTCCCGTCGCGGGAGAAAGCACATATTTTTTTAACGGAAAAAATTTTTTTCCCTCATCCCCCACTTCATGCCATCGAAAGGTATTTATTTTTGGTCGAAAGCTTATGTGGGAAAAAAAGCACTGAACCTGAGTTCTTTATTCCTATTCGTCAGCGCCATCGTAATCGAGTATTAAAGTTTTTTCATGAAAACCACATAGAGCTTGATAAACCCGTGGTCCTGCTGCACCCGGGCACCCGCTGGGAGACCAAACAATGGGAAGAAGGAAGATGGGCGAAATTGGGGGATTGGTTACAAACAAGAAATGGAGCGCAGGTTATTTTTACCGGGAGTAAAAACGATTTCTTTTTGATTAACCGGATTGCCAATAAAATGAAATTTCCTGGGATTAACACTGCCGGAAGATGGAATTTAAATGAGCTGGCATTTTTACAAAAACTTTCTGATCTGATAATTATTCCTGATTCCGGGCCAATGCATTTAGCTGTAGCCATGGGAACCCCGGTAATCGCTTTGTTTGGTCCTACTGAACCCAAACTTACTGGCCCTTATGGAAAGCAGCATCAGGTTATTATATCTTCAACAAAATGTCGTCCTTGTTTTAAACGGAAATGTGATTTGGCACCGTGTATGAAAGCGATTACCTTAGAAGAAGTTTGGGAAGCGGCAAAAATAATGTTAAGAAAAAAGGAGGAAGTTTATGGCCCTAAGTAAAGATTTACTTAATATTTTAGCCTGCCCCAAGTGTGTTCGGGAACCAGGGTGTACGGGAGAGTTAGAATATCGAGAAGATAGGCAGCAGCTTATCTGCCATCACTGTAAACTGGTCTATTCAATTAAGGATGGTATCCCGGTAATGCTGATTGAGGAAGCTTTACCTTTGACTGAATAAGGTCGCGATAATCTTTCCTAAATCTGGCAATCGGTGTTGAGGATTTAAGGGTAAATAAACATTCGCCCCTATGAAACAAGGAAATGTTGTAAGTATTGTTGGAGCAATTTATTGATTGTCCCTTTATAAAAGCTGGCGATAAAATGGATGGAATTAGGGCAAAGATTAATCAATTAAAGAAAGGGGGTTTTGAAAATGATAAAAATCGATTGGTACCTAAAAATAATTTTTACTATTATCGCAATTTGTCTTTTTAAGATTGCTTTTTTTTCTCCTCCGCGGTATTCTTTTGCCCAATTTCCCTTTGGCTCTTCTGATACCCCGATTGATGTAAATATAAAATCAATTGATGATAATGAGATAGTTTTTTCGCGGGAAGGGGAGCTTATTATTGGAGGAAAAAAGGGGAAAAAATTTTTTGAAAATGGCGCGTTTTGGGTAAGGATAAAAAAAGACTGAAGGTATTCTTGACAAATAAATTAAGTTAAGTAAAATTTTTTAAAAACTGGAGTAGAAAGATGAAAAGGACCTATCAACCGCATAATTATCGACGCAAACGGACTCATGGTTTTCGTGCCCGGATGAAAAATCGAGGGGGAAGATTGGTTTTAAAGAATCGGAGAGCTAAAGGGAGGAAGAGGCTCACCGTTTGATTAATTATGTGATGTCCTCAAAGAGAGAATTCCGCGTGGATGGGAAATTTTACCTTAAAGAAAAAAGAACGAATAACCAAAAAATCGGAATTCTTAAAAATAGGACAAAATGGTGTTCGGTATAAAACTCAAAATTTTTTGATTATCATCTTTTCTCGTAAAAACAGCGAATTGAGGAGGTTAGGGATTTCAGTGAGCAAAAAGGTAGGGGGAGCAGTAAAAAGGAATCGGGTGAAAAGGTTGCTGAGAGAATTTTTTCGGTTGAACAAGGGACAATTACCGGCAGCGTGTGATTTTTTGTTTGTTGCGAAACCAGGTGCCGCCCAACTCAATTTTTCTGCACTTTCTCAGGAACTTATGGATTTTTTCAAAGGGTTTAATTAATTAGCCAATTTTATGGAAAATGAATAGGGTTATTTTATGAAAAGTCTATTGATTTTGTTTGTGCGGTTTTACCAGCTCCTTATTTCACCTTTATTTCCCCCGAGTTGCCGGTTTTCCCCAAGCTGTTCGCAATATTTTATTGAAGCCATTAATCTTCATGGATGGTTTTGGGGACTCAAATTAGGGGTAAGCCGGCTTCTTAAATGCCATCCTTTTCATCCCGGAGGATGGGATCCCGTACCTCCCATTAAATAGCCAAGAATTAATAATTGTAGTTAATGGAGTGATTTAATGGAAAAAAGGGTTCTTTTAGCAGTTATCCTTTCCTTGTTAGTTCTTTATTTTTTTGAAGCTTATTTTGCCCCTCCAAAAAAACAAAATTTAACCCAGAAACCAGAAGAAGAGGCTACGGAAAACGCCAAAGAGGTCCGGGACGAGAAGATAAATTATCCCGCTAACTCACTTTCAAATTTCCCAGAAAAAGAAATCCGGGTGGAAACTCCGCTCTATACTGCAATTTTTTCTTCCCGGGGAGCAGTGTTAAAGAGTTGGTCATTAAAAAAATACCTTGACCAAATCGGGACAAAAGGAAGACCAATTGAGATGGTTTCAGGCAAAACCTGGAATGAATTTCCGTTTAGGTTAGCATTAATTGGAGCAAATGGAGCGGAATGGGTTGATATCCCTTTCGATTCGGATAAGGAGGTTTTAACACTGAGTGATAAACCGGAAAAGGGGGAGATCGTTTTTTGGGGAAAGACTTCGGAGGGGATATTAGTAAAAAAGACTTTTGTTTTTTATCCCCAAAATTACTTAATAAAAATTAACCTTGAGGTTCTACCTTCGTCATCTTCGCCCCGGTTAAAAGGGGTGATGATTTCCTGGGTGCGTAAACTCGATCCGAAAAAAGATGTTAGTTCAAATTTAGGATTTATTGGACCGGCAGTTTGTCGGGATGGAAAAGTTAAGGAGATCAAATTAAAAAATATTGATGCGGAAGGAGAGTCATTCTCGGAAGGAGTGAAGTGGATAGGATATGAGGATAAGTATTTTTTAGCTGCTTTTTTACCTGATAACCAGGCGTTAATTTCCGCCAAAATTTTGAAGACCGAACAAAACTCATTGTTGATTAATTGCTTTCAATCACTAAAAACCTCTCTGGGTCCAGAAAAAGCTGGTTCTTTTTCTTTTGGATTTTATTGTGGTCCTAAAGATATTGACCTTTTAAAAAGTTTAAGCCGAGATTTGGAAAAGGTTATTGATTTTGGGATGTTCGATATTGTTGCCAAGCCTTTGCTTTATATTTTGAAATACCTAAATAAATTTACTCATAACTATGGACTGGCAATAATTTTGCTCACCGTAATCTTGAAGGTTATTTTTTTTCCGCTTACTCATAAGAGCTATAAGTCAATGAAAGCATTGAAAGACCTCCAGCCTCAGATGAATGCCTTGAAGAAAAAATATTCGAATGATAAGGAGCGACTTAATCGAGAATTGTTTGAACTTTACCGTACCTATAAGGTTAACCCGTTAGGAGGATGTCTTCCTCTGTTAGTTCAGTTCCCAATTTTTATTGCTTTTTATTGGGTACTTTTGGGTTCGATTGAATTGCGTCATGCTCCGTTTGCTTTTTGGATTAAAGACCTTTCGAGCCATGATCCTTATTATATCACCCCAATTTTAATGGGAATAAGTATGTTCATTCAGCAGAAGATGACCCCTACGGTGGGTGACCCTACTCAGGCTAAAGTTATGCTCGCTATGCCTATTGTTTTTACTTTTTTATTCCTTAAGTTTCCTTCTGGTCTGGTTATTTATTGGTTAGTAAATAATATCCTTCAAATTTTTCAGCAAATTTATATTGATAAGCGTATCTCGTAAGGAGGTAATAAAAAATGGAAGCAATTGAATTCGAGGGGAAAACGATAGAAGAGGCGATTGAAAAGGCAACCAAGTTTTTTAATGCAACCCGAAATGAGCTTAATATTGAAGTTATTTCTGATGGTTCGCAGGGATTGTTTGGTCTGATCGGTTCAAAAAAAGCCAAAATCAAGGCTCGATTAAATCAAGATTCTCTGGAAGTTAAGAAGGAAAAGGCGCAGAAGTTTTTATCTGAACTTCTCCGCTTAGCCAACATACCAGCTGCAGTAGAGGCACGATTAAACGACAAAAAAATTTTTATAAATATCAATGGTGATGGAAGTGGGCTCCTGATCGGGAAAAAGGGGCAGACTTTAGATGCTCTGCAATACTTGGTAAACAAAATGGTTAATCAAAATCTGGAAGACCGGACTCCAGTAATTGTAGATACCGAAAATTATCGGCAACGGCGAGAGGCAAAACTTGCTTCCCTCGCGCAAAAATTAGGAAATCAAGTAAAAAAACAAAAAAAGAGAGTAGCTACCGAACCTTTAAATCCTCAGGACCGTAGGGTAATTTATCTTACCTTAAAAAACTATCCTGACCTTGTTGCTAAAAGTGAGGGGGAGGGAAAAATGAAACGGGTGATCATTTCACCCCGAAGTTCTAATAGTAATATTACCTAATCTTTTTTTGAGAAAATTCCATTCCAATGAATGGGCAGGATACAATTGCGGCTTTAGCTACTCCGGTGGGGATAGGGGGAATTGGAGTAATAAAAATAAGTGGTCCTTTATCCCGAAAAGTAGCAGAAAAGATATTTCGGAGAAAGAATCGAAAAACATTACCATTAAATCCTTATCGGTTGCATTTAGGGGAAATCATTAATCCTTCTTCGCAGGAGGTGATTGATGAGGTTTTGTTGGCTTATATGCCGGCACCAGCTTCCTACACTCGCGAGGATGTAGTGGAAATCCAATGCCATAGCGGATTTTTAGTCTTAGAAAAAATCCTTGAGCTAATCTTAAGCGAGGAAGGGGTTCGTTTGGCTGAGCCAGGCGAGTTTACCCGGCGGGCTTTTTTAAATGGAAGAATTGACTTAACTCAGGTAGAGGCAATAGTGGACCTGGTTCAGGCTAAAACTTTACCGGCTTTAAGACAAGCTACATTGCAATTAGGGGGGCAGTTAACTGAAAAGATTCAGGAAATTAAAAAAAATTTAATTACAGTTATTACCCAGGTGGAATCTGCTATTGACTTTCCCGAAGAAGAAATTGAGGTTTTTGACTCCAATAAGCTTTTGGAAGAATTAAATAAATTGTCCGAAGCAATCAATGCTCTTCTCTTAACTTATGATGAGGGAAAACTCTTTCGGGAAGGAATAAAGACCGCTATTATTGGTCGTCCCAATGTAGGTAAGTCGAGTCTTCTTAATGCTCTTTTGGGAGAAGAACGGGCTATTATTAGTCACTTACCTGGAACTACGCGGGATACAATTGAAGAAAATATTAATATTAATGGAATTCCTTTAAAAATTATCGATACTGCCGGGTTACGTTCTTACCCTGTGGTTGATCCGATTGAAGCCAAAGGGGTCCAACGGACCCGAATTAAAGCTTCGGAAGCGGATTTAGTATTGTTTGTTCTTGATCAGAGTTCGCCTTTTACTGAGGATGATCAGGCAATTTTTGAAGAATTTCAGGAGAAGAAAATGGTGGTGACCCTTAATAAGTGTGATTTAACTCCTCAGCTTGATATTTCTTCTCTTCCTCAGAAATTAAAAGATTATCCGATGGTAACCATTTCCGCTAAATATCACTCCGGTCTAAATGAGCTTAAGAAAGTTATCCATCGGGTAGTTATTGACCGGGAAGGAATTTTTTCGTCGCCAATTTTTATTAATCGGTTGCGCCATAAAATCAATTTAGAAAAATCTCTGGCGGGAATTAAAGAGGCGGCTAAAAGTTTAGAAGCGGGGATGCCATCAGAATTTATTGCTTTGGACCTAAAAGTTGCTCTTGATGCTTTGGGAGAGATAATCGGAGAAACTACTTCGGAAGAGATTTTAGACCAAATTTTTGCTGAATTTTGTATCGGTAAATAAATGGGAAAAAGTATTTCTTGGCAGCCAGTAATTGGAATTACTATGGGAGATCCAGCAGGGATTGGCCCAGAAATTATTGTTAAGGCATTAGAAGAAGATATTATCTGGAATACTTGCTTGCCCTTTGTTTTTGGTGATTTCGGGGTCATGGAAAAGACGATTAAATTCCTTAACTCTAATTTAAAAATAAATGTGACTGAAAGCATTGATGAAATTGTTTGGGGGGGGAAAGTAATTAATATTTTAGGGTTATCGAATTTAGACTTGAAAGCTTTTTCTTTTGGAAGCCCCAATAGGGAAACTGGTAAGGCAATGGTAGGTTATATTCGCAAAGCGATTCAATTTGCCTTAGAAAAAAAAATTGACGGGATAGTTACTTGTCCGATTAATAAATCGGCTCTGGCATTAGCGGGTTATAATTATCCAGGGCATACTGAATTGTTGGCGCAAGCGACCGGCACTCAGGAATATGCGATGATGCTTGCAGGAGATAGATTAAGGGTGGTTTTGGTTACTACTCACCTCCCGTTTAGGAAGATCCCAGAAGTTTTAGCGTCAAAAGATTTATTTTCTTATATTCGGATAACTAATGATTTTTTAATTAATTTTTTGGGAATAAAAGAACCCCGGTTGGCAGTGGCAGCTTTGAACCCCCATGCGGGGGAAGAAGGAATTTTTGGAGATGAAGAAGAAAATCTTATTGCGCCAGTGATTAAAAAAGCCCAAACCTATGGTATAAATGTTACCGGACCTTTCCCCGCAGATACTTTGTTTTATTTTGCGGTCAAAGGGAATTATGATGCAATAATTTGCATGTATCACGACCAGGGATTAATCCCCTTAAAACTTCTCCATTTTGACGATGCAGTCAATATAACCCTTGGTCTCCCAATTATCCGTACTTCTGTGGACCACGGAACTGCCTATGACATTGCCGGAAAGGGTAAAGCAAACCCTAAAAGTCTTATTAACGCGATTAAATTAGCAGCACGTATGGCATTAATTTCTCAGGGAAAACTATCAAATCTTTCATTATCCGGTTAAAATGGTTATTGTTTTAATGATTGGGTATTTTAAATTTCATAAAAATTTTTTTGCGTTATCTTAAGTTAGAAAATTTTTTGTAGGATGATAAATTTTTCTTGATTTTTGAAATAAATATATTTATTCTATAAATTTATCTGCTGGCGTAGCTCAAGGGTAGAGCAGCTGATTTGTAATCAGCAGGTTACGGGTTCAAATCCCATCGCCAGCTCCAGTAGAAATATAAGTTATATTAATTAGTTAAAGTTAGATTGTTCTTTGGAGAGGTTCCCGAGTGGCCAAAGGGAACAGACTGTAAATCTGTCGGCTAATGCCTTCGGAGGTTCGAATCCTCCCCTCTCCACCATTTAAATTTTGGCGGGAATAGCTCAGCTGGCTAGAGCATCAGCCTTCCAAGCTGAGGGTCGCGGGTTCGAATCCCGTTTCCCGCTCCATGTTGCCCACGTAGCTCAGTTGGTAGAGCACTTCCTTGGTAAGGAAGAGGTTCACCGGTTCAATCCCGGTCGTGGGCTCCTTTAATAACCCATTATTTTATAAGGAGTAACCGATGGCGAAGCAGAGATTTGAGCGGACGAAGCCGCATGTTAATGTAGGGACGATAGGGCATGTAGATCATGGGAAGACGACATTAACTTCAGCGATAACGAAGTATTTAGCGTTGAAGGGCAGGGCGGAGTTTATGGCGTATGATCAGATAGACAAGGCACCGGAGGAGCGGGAGCGGGGTTTAACGATAGCGATAGCGCATGTAGAGTATGAGACGGACAAGCGGCATTATGCGCACATAGATTGTCCTGGTCATGCTGATTACATAAAGAACATGATAACTGGGGCGGCGCAGATGGATGGGGCGATATTAGTGGTGAGTGCGGCGGATGGGCCGATGCCGCAGACGCGGGAGCACATATTGTTAGCGAAGCAGGTGAGGGTGCCGCACATAGTAGTATTTTTGAACAAGGTAGACATGGTAGATGATCCGGAGTTAATAGAGTTAGTGGAGTTAGAGGTAAGGGAGTTATTGAATCAGTATGAATTTCCTGGGGATGAGATAGCGATAGTGAGGGGGAGTGCGTTAAAGGCGATGCAATCGGAGAGTAAGGATCCGGGTGCGGAGGAGTATCGGTGTATTCAGGAGTTATTGGATGCGATAGATGAGCGGATACCGGAGCCGGTGAGGGATATAGACAAGCCGTTTTTGATGCCGATAGAGGATGTATTTAGCATATCGGGTCGGGGGACGGTAGTGACTGGGAGGGTAGAGCGGGGTATAATCAAGGTAGGGGATGAGGTAGAGATAGTAGGTTTTGGGCCGACGCAGAAGACGGTATGTACTGGGGTAGAGATGTTTCGGAAGGTATTAGATGAGGGGCGAGCTGGGGATAATATAGGGATATTGTTACGGGGGACGAAGAAGGATGAGGTAGAGCGGGGGCAGGTAGTAGCGAAGCCTGGGAGCATAACGCCGCATCGGCGTTTCAAGGCGGAGGTATATGTATTGACGAAGGAGGAGGGGGGTAGGCACACGCCGTTTTTCAATGGTTATCGGCCGCAGTTTTATTTTCGGACTACGGATGTTACTGGGGTAGTGCAGTTACCGGCGGGGGTAGAGATGGTGATGCCTGGGGACAATATTGGGATAGAGGTAGAGTTAATTACGCCGATAGCGTTAGAGAAGGAGTTAAGGTTTGCGATTCGGGAGGGGGGAAGGACAGTAGGAGCGGGGGTAGTTAGTGATATTATTGAGTGAAGGGGAAGGGAAAGTTAAAAGTGAAGGTGAAAGTGAAAGTGAAAGTGAAAAGTGAAGGTGAAAGGTGATTAGGTGAGGGAAGGATGACGGACCAAAAGATAAGAATTCGTTTAAAAGCTTACGATCATAGACTTCTTGATCAATCAGTAGAAGAAATTTTGGAGACCGCACTGCGAACCGGAGCGCGGGTGGTTGGTCCTATCCCTTTACCTACTGAGATAAATAAATATTGTGTGTTGCGTTCCCCTCATGTGGATAAAAAGTCGCGGGAGCAGTTTGAGATTAGAACTCATAAGCGACTTTTAGAGATTTTGGAGCCAACTCAGGAGACGATTGATGCTCTGATGAAACTCAATCTTTCGGCTGGGGTGGATGTAGAGTTAAAACTTTAATATTTTTTTGAATTATTATGGCTCTGGGACTAATTGGAAAAAAAATTGGTATGACACAAATTTTTTCGGAAGAGGGAGAAGTTATTCCAGTTACAGTAATTGAAGCCGGTCCGTGTGTTGTAATTGCTAAAAAGACAGAAGAGAAACATGGCTACCGGGCAATTCAGGTTGGTTTTGGGACACAGAAAGAATCACGTTTATCGTTACCGGTATTAGGGCAGTTCAAAAAAGTTTCTCTTCCTCCATGTAGAATTTTGAAAGAGTTTCGTTTTGATGATGTAGATAGTTTTGAAGTTGGGCAGAAACTTACCGTAGAGTTGTTTTCGGTAGGAGAAAAAGTAGCAGTAACCGGACGATCCAAGGGGCGTGGTTTTGCTGGGGTGGTAAAACGCTGGGGATTTAGCGGTGGACCAGGAGCACACGGTTCCATGTTTCATCGGGCGCCAGGATCAATTGGGTCAAGTGCATTTCCTTCTCGGGTTTTTAAAGGTAAAAGACTCCCTGGACACTATGGAAATGCTCAAATCACGATACGAAATTTAGAGGTGGTGGATGTTAAACCGGAATATAACTTGCTTTTAGTGAAAGGGAGTGTTCCAGGAGGAAGGCGGGGGATTGTTTTTATTAAAAAATTGAAATAAAATTGGAAGAATGGTTAGGATAACAATGCCAGTAGTGGATGTAATAGATATAAATAATAATAAGGTGGGAGAAGCTTTGTTAGCTGATGAAATTTTTGGGGTAAAGGTTAAGCCTTTAGTTATTCATGAAGTAGTAAAGATGCAACTGGCAAATCGAAGGTCGGGAACTGCTTCTACCAAGGGTCGGTCATTAGTAAGCGGAGGTGGAAGGAAGCCTTGGCGCCAAAAAGGAACAGGTAGAGCGAGGGCTGGTAGTATTCGATCACCTCTTTGGAGGGGTGGGGGGACAGTTTTTGGTCCCGTGCCTCGGGATTATTTTTATTTAGTCCCTAAAAAAGTCCGAAGAAGCGCTTTAAAGTCTGCTCTGACTCAGAAACTCAAAGAGAATAAACTGGTTGTGATAGACGCAATTAATTTAGAGGATATAAAAACTAAAAAATTTGTTGCGCTAATGAAAACATTAAATATTAATAATGCGCTTATTATTGATAAAGAAAATAAAAATTTGCAGCTTTCGGCGCGTAATGTTCCTAATTTTAAGGTACTGAAACCTGAAGGACTTAATGTTTTCGATATTATGACTCATGAATTTTTGGTTCTTACCAAACCATCTTTGGAATGTATTGAAAAAAGGCTTTTGGTAGCATGAAAAACATTTACGAAGTAATAAAACGGCCAATATTAACTGAGAAAAGTACTATTTTAAAAGACACAGCAAATAAAATAGTCTTTGAAGTTGATCGCCGCGCTAATAAACTTGAGATCAAGCAGGCAGTAGAGAAGATTTTTAAAGTAAAGGTATTAGCGGTCCATACGATTAATGTTAAAGGGAAAGTGAAAAGGTTTAAAAACTTATTAGGGAAAAGGTCAGATTGGAAAAAGGCAATAGTTACTCTTAAGCCGGGAGAAAAAATGCCCTTTTTAGAAGGGGCTTAATTTTAGGAAACTTATATGGGTATAAAAAAGTTTAATCCAACTTCACCGGGTATTCGTTTCAAGACAGTTTTGACTTTCGAGGAGATAACTCGAAAGGAGCCTGAGAAAAGCTTAGTTAAGGGGATAACAAAAACTGGTGGACGAAATTGCTATGGACGAATTACCAGTCGGCATATTGGAGGAGGACACAAACAGAAATACCGGATTATTGATTTTAAGCGAAATAAATTAGATATTCCGGCAAAGGTAGCCAGTATTGAATATGACCCTAATCGCTCCTCTCGAATTGCTCTTCTCCATTATGCGGATGGAGAGAAGCGTTATATTTTAGCTCCATTGGGTCTTAAGGTGGGGGATACTGTGATATCAAGTGAAAATGCTCCGATTCAAGTGGGTAATTCTCTTCCCCTAAAAAATATCCCGGTAGGAAGCATTATTCATAATGTAGAACTTAAAATAGGAAAAGGTGGTCAATTAGCTCGCAGTGCAGGTACTTATGCGCAATTGATGGCAAAAGAAGGCGATTATGCTCAAATTAAACTGCCTTCTGATGAAGTTCGGTTGGTTCATCTTAAATGCTTTGCTACTATTGGGCAAATTGGTAATATTGATCATAGTAATGTTTCAATCGGAAAAGCCGGTCGAACTCGCTGGCTTGGTAGAAGGCCAAAAGTAAGAGGAGTGGCGATGAATCCAATCGATCACCCCTTAGGAGGAGGAGAAGGTAAGTCTTCGGGTGGGCGTCATCCTTGTACTCCGTGGGGTGTTCCTACTAAGGGATATAAAACTCGTAGAAATAAGGCTACCACTAAATATATTATTAAACGGAGAAAGTGAGATAATTAAAGGAGCTAAGAATGAGTCGGTCATTGAAGAAAGGACCATTCATTGATATGAAACTGTGGAAGAAAGTTCAGGAAAACCTGAATTCGGATAAAAAAAAGGTAATCAAAACTTGGTCCAGGAGATCCACCATTCTTCCGGAATTAGTAGGAATGACTTTTGCTGTCCATAACGGCAAAAAGTTTATCCCCGTTTTTGTGACTGAGGATATGGTGGGACATAAGTTAGGCGAGTTTGCTCCTACTCGAACTTTTCATGGTCATTCTGGTGACCGGAAGGCGGCAAAGGTTAAAGGAAAATCTTAATAGCAATTAGAAATACTTATGGAAATTAAAACAGTGGTTCGATATATTCGAATGTCTCCCCGGAAGGTCAGGTATGTGGTTGACCTGGTTCGGGGAAAAAAAGTGGGGGAAGCTTTGGATATATTAGCTTTTACCCGTCGCCGGGCATCTAAGGTAGTATCTCGACTGATAAAGTCAGCTATTGCCAATGCCGGTCAAAATGAAAGTATTGATGTTGATAATCTTTATATAAAGAAAATTTTTGTTGACGGAGGTCCCACTCTTAGAAGGTATCGACCTTGTCCGATGGGACGAGCTACCCGGATAAGAAAAAGAAGTAGCCATATCACTGTAATTTTAGATGAAAGTTAAAGAGAAAGGTGAATTATCAGTATGGGACAGAAGGTTCACCCGATAGGTTTTCGGTTAGGAATTAATAAAACTTGGGCTTCGCGGTGGTTTGCAGAAAAGGATTACAGTAAACTCTTGCAAGAGGATATTTACCTCCGGAGATTTTTAAAACGAAAACTTTACCATGCGGGAATTGCGAAGATCGAAATTGAACGGGTAGGAACAAAAATAATTATTTCTATTCATACTGCTCGCCCTGGTATTATTATTGGGCGAAAAGGAGCAGAAATTGATAGTTTAAAAAATGAGCTCCAAAAGATTACTAACCAGGAAGTTTATATCAACATAATTGAGGTGCGTAAACCCGAAGTTGATGCTCAATTAATTGCGGAAAATGTTGCCAGTCAATTGGAACGTCGCGTTTCTTTTCGGCGAGCAATGAAACGGAGCGTGACTTCAGCTTTAAAATTTGGTGCTCAGGGGATTCGGATTGCTTGTTCGGGACGGTTAGGTGGGGCAGAAATGGCACGCACAGAGTGGTACCGTGAAGGTAAGGTTCCACTTCATACTCTTAGAGCTGATATTGATTATGGTTTCGCGGAAGCGAAAACCACTTACGGTATTATCGGAGTTAAAGTCTGGGTTTATAAGGGGGAGATAACCCAGGAAAGCGAATTAATGAAAGAGAGACTAAGGAAATAATTTTATGCTAAGTCCCAAAAAGGTAAAATATCGTAAGGTTCAAAAAGGAAGAATGAAAGGCAAAGCTTATCGAGGTAATGAACTCCATTTTGGAGATTATGGTCTTTTAGCTACCGAGTGTGGCTGGATAACCAGCCGACAAATTGAAGCAGCGCGGATTGCTTTAACTCGTTATGTTAAAAGAAGTGGAAGGGTTTGGATTACAATTTTCCCCGATAAGCCATTAACCAAAAAACCAGCCGAAACCCGGATGGGTAAAGGAAAAGGGAATCCTGAGGAATGGGTAGCAGTAGTGAGACCGGGCCGGATTCTATTTGAAATGGAGGGGGTGGATTATGAAGCAGCCCGGGAAGCATTTCGATTGGCTGCACATAAGCTTCCGATTGCAACCAAGTTTTTGAGCCGGAGTTATAGTGATGAAGCCTAAAGAGATTCGGGAATTATCATTTGAAGAAGTGTTGCAAAAGGAAAGAGAGCTTACGGAAGAACTTTTTAACCTACGGTTTCAATCTGCCTTAGGGCAGTTGGAAAATAAGATGCGGATTAAGCAGGTAAAAAGAGATTTAGCGCGGGTTAAAACGATTTTAAGAGAGCTCCAAGATACTCAGCGGAGTTAGCTAATGGAACAAAAAAAACAATACCAGAGAAGAAAGAAAACCTTAATAGGGACGGTTATTAGCGATAAAATGGATAAAACGGTAACGGTTTTAGTGGAGCGGATTACCCAGCATCCGATTTATAAAAAATTTATTCGAAAACGGAAAAAATTTAAAGCTCACGATGAACGGAATGCTTGTAAAGTTGGTGATAAGGTTCTTATTGTAGAATCAAGACCATTAAGCAAAGAGAAGCATTGGCGGGTTAAGGAAATAATTGAAAAAGCAGTTTGATAACTTTTTTCTTTTTTTAATCCGGGTAATTCTGAGGATAATTATGATTCAACAGCAGACGAGACTTACGGTTGCTGATAATTCTGGGGCAAAGAAGCTGATGTGTATTAAAGTGCTGGGGGGGACAAGAAGGCGGTATGCCACGGTAGGGGATATAATTGTAGTGTCCATTAAGGAAGCGATTCCTAATGCTAAAGTGAAAAAAGGTGATGTAGCGCGAGCAGTGGTTGTAAGGACTAAAAAAGAAGTAAGGCGGAAAGATGGAACTTATATTAAATTTGACGATAATTCAGCGGTATTAATTAATCAGCAAAATGAGCCAATTGGAACCAGGATTTTTGGCCCAGTAGCGCGAGAATTAAGAGCAAAGAAATTTATGAAGATTATTTCTTTGGCTCCCGAAGTGCTTTAAAAAGAGATAACTATGGAAAGAAAAAAATTTCAGGTAAAAAAAGACGACCTGGTGAAGGTGATTGCGGGAAAGGATAAGGGGAAAATTGGTAAGGTTTTAAAGGTAATTCCGAAAAAAAACCGGGTCATTGTAGAAAAAGTTAATTTTATTAAGCGACATGTTCGCCCGAGTGCGCAACATCGGCAGGGAGGTATTATCGAGCGGGAAGGTCCGCTTCATGTTTCGAATGTTATGCTTATTTGCCCAAAATGCAACCGACCTTCGCGCACCGGGAAAAAATTTTTGGAGGATGGCAAAAAGGTTAGGGTTTGTAAAAAGTGCGGAGAAATTATTTCCTGATATTTAAGGGAGACTATCATTAGTGGCACGGTTAAAAGAATATTATCTTCAAAAAGTAGTCCCGATTTTAAAAGAAGAATTTCAGTATAAAAATATTATGGAGGTGCCTTCTCTCCAGAAAATAGTTATTAATATGGGACTGGGAGAAGCGATTAGTGATGTGAAGGTGCTTGATTTTGCTGCTAACGATCTGGCAGCGATTACAGGGCAAAAACCAGTCATTACTAAAGCAAGAAAATCAATTGCGGGGTTTAAACTTAGGGCGGGAATGTCAATTGGGTGTATGGTTACTTTAAGAAGAGAAAGGATGTATGAATTTTTCGATCGGTTAGTTAATGTTGCTTTACCTCGAGTTAAAGATTTTCGTGGCGTTTCGAGTAAATCTTTTGATGGCCATGGGAATTATGCCTTAGGGATAAAAGAACAGATAATTTTCCCGGAAATTAACTATGATAAAATTGATAAGGTGCGAGGTATGAATATTGTTATAGTTACTACCGCGAAGTCAGATAAAGAAGGTAAAGCGCTTTTAAAATACTTAGGTATGCCTTTTCGGGATTAATTAACAATGGCAAAAAAATCTCTCATTGTAAAAGCAAAACGGACTCCTAAATTTTCAACCCGAAAGTATAATCGATGCCCTTTATGTGGACGACCACGGGCTTATTTGCGCAAGTTTGACATGTGCCGGATTTGCTTTCGGGTGCTGGCACTAAGGGGAGAAATTCCGGGAGTGATAAAGTCAAGTTGGTAAATTATGATTATGAAAACTGTTAAGTAGGATATAGTTATGAGCATGACTGATCCGATTGCGGATATGCTTACCCGAATCCGTAATGGTAGTAAGGCCAGATTCGAGAAGGTTGATATACCGCTTTCGAAACAAAAACTGGAGATTGCGAAAATTCTTAAGCAGGAAGGGTATATCAAAAATTTTAAAGTTTTAAGTGAAGGAGTAAAAGGAACCCTTCGAGTATATCTTAAATATGATGCTCAGAACCGGAGCGTCATCAGCGGTATTAAAAGAGTAAGTAAGCCTGGACTAAGGGTTTATGTAAAAAGCAAAAAAATTGTTCCGGTGCTTAATGGATTTGGAATTAGCATTATCTCTACCCCCCAGGGAATTATGACCGATAAAGAAGCAAAAAGATTAAATGTGGGGGGAGAAGTTATTTGTTCGGTCTGGTAAGGAGAATTAAGAGTGTCGCGCATTGGCAAATTACCAATACTAATTCCGGCAGAAGTAAAAGTTACATTAGATAATGGTGTTCTTAAAGTAACCGGTCCGAAGGGAACTCTTGACCATGTAATCCGTCCCGGTATAGCGGTGGAGGTAACTGAAGGGAAAATTTTGGTTAAACCAACTGATAATAATCGGAGAACCCGGGCGTTGTATGGACTCACTCGCACTTTAATTGCCAATTTGATTACCGGAGTTACTAAGGGATTTGAGAGAATACTGGATATTTCCGGGGTGGGGTATCGCGCCGAGGTAAGTAATAATACTCTTACATTGACGTTAGGATATTCTCATCCGATTAATTTTACCCTCCCCCCAAACATTAGTGCAACCGTAGACAAGCAAAATCGAATTATTGTTGCCGGATGTGATAAACAAAAGGTAGGGGAAGTGGCGGCAAAAATCCGTTCCTTTCGTCCGGTTGAGCCTTATAAGGCTAAAGGCATCAAATTTGTTGAAGAGAAGGTTCGGCGAAAAGTTGGCAAGACAGGAGCAAAATAGAAAGAAGCAAGTAAGATTATGAAGATCCCCAAGAAAATTTTGTCCCGATTAAAAAGGAAAAGGTCAATTCGAAAGAAAATTCGAGGTACTGCTGAGCGTCCTCGTCTTTGTGTATTTCGAAGTGCCAAGCATATCTATGCGCAAATTATTAATGATGAAATTGGGCATACCCTAGCTGCAGCATCTACCCTTACCCCGGAGATTTGTTCCAGCATAAAGAAGGAAACCGGGAAAGTTAGCGTGGCAAAAAAAGTAGGGGAGGTACTTGCTCGGATGGCAATAGCTAAGGGAATTAAACGAGTAGTATTTGATCGAAATGGTTTTTTATATCATGGGAGAGTTAAGGCATTAGCTGAGGGGGCGCGAGAAGGTGGACTTGAATTTTAAAGAGATGTGAGGACTATGATCGTAAAAGAAAAAGAGGAAAGAACATTTATTGATAAAGTAGTTCATATTAGTCGAGTGGCTAAAGTGGTAAAAGGGGGCCGGAGATTTAGTTTTAGTGCTATTGTTGTAGTTGGCGATGGCAAAGGTATGGTAGGATGTGGATTAGGTAAAGCGCATGAAGTTCCAGAAGCTATCCGTAAAGCAATTGAACAGGCAAAAAAGAATTTATTTTGGGTTCCGATTGTAAACGGAACAATTCCTCATGAGGTTATCGGACATTTTGGTGCAGCTAAGGTTCTCCTTAAACCAGCTTCATTAGGAACGGGTATTATTGCCGGTGGTGGAGTGCGCGCGGTAGTAGAAGCAGCAGGGATAAATAATATTCTGACAAAATGTTTAGGCTCGCATAACCCTCATAATGCAGTAAAGGCAACTTTAAATGGTTTAATTAAATTAAAAAACCATGATGAGATAAGAAGGAAGTTGGGTGGAGAAGTAGTGAATAATATTGAACAAGAGCCGGAAAACTTAGAAAATGGTAAAGGAAGTTAAAATAACGCTAAAAAAAAGTTTAATTGGCCGTCCTAAGAAACATCAGAGGACTTTGGTAAGTCTTAAGCTTACTAGACCCAATAAGACCGTTCGGGTGAAAGTTACTCCTGAGATTGAAGGGATGGTTAAAAAAATAGCGCATTTGGTAGAAGTTCAAGAGATTGAATGATTAAGAGAGAAATCAGGATATGAAACTTCACGAAATTAGAATTCCTAAGGGAGCAAGAAAAAAGCCGAAGCGGGTAGGTCGAGGGGAAAGTTCAGGTTACGGAAGAACCGCGGGTAAGGGTAACAAGGGACAAAATGCTCGTTCCGGCGGGGGAAAGGGTGGAGGTTTTGAGGGAGGGCAGATGCCTTTAAAAAGGAGACTCCCCAAGCGGGGTTTTACTAATCCTTTCAAAAAGAACTTTACTCTGGTAAATGTAGGGGATTTGGATAAAAAATTTCCAGAAAATACAGTAGTTGATCCCGCGTTGCTGGTTAAAGAAAAATTAATTAAAAAGCTCGGCGATGGGCTTAAAGTGTTAGGGAAAGGAGAAATTACCAAACCGTTAGTGGTGAAAACCCACCGTATTAGCAAGCAAGCAAGAGAAAAGATTGAGCAAGTGGGTGGAAAAGTTGAGGTCATCTAAGTATGCTTACTGGCTTTCAAAATATTCCTAAAATTCCAGAGCTGAAAAGGCGACTCGCTTTTACTTTTATAATGCTTATGGTTTATCGGATTGGGGTTCATGTCCCTACTCCGGGAATTGATGCCTTAGCATTAAAAACTATTTTTGCTGACCAGGTAGCGAAAGGGACTCTTTTTGCATTAATGGATATGTTCGGTGGGGGAGCATTACACGAACTTTCGGTTTTTGCTTTGGGAATTATGCCTTATATCACTGCCTCTATTATCCTTCAGCTTCTTACCGTAGTAATCCCTCATTTAGAAAAGCTTTCTAAGGAAGGGGAAGCAGGAAGAAAACAGATCACCAAATATACTCGATATGGGACCGTGATTATAACTATCATCCAGGGATTTGGGCTAAGCATTGCCTTAGAGCGGATGACTGCGCCGGGGGGGGCACCAGTGGTTTTAGACCCGGGCTGGGATTTTAGACTGATGACGGTAATAACTCTGGCAGCAGGAACTGCATTTATAATGTGGTTGGGAGAACAAATCACTGAACATGGCATTGGCAATGGTATTTCTCTGATTATTTTTGCCGGTATTGTAGCCCGGATGCCCGTAGCCTTGCTTCAAGTTCTCGGACTTTTAAAGGAAGGAGCGATTTCTATTTTCTTATTAATTTTCGTTCTTGCTTTTATGGTAGTAGTAGTAGGGGCAATTATTTTTATGGAACGGGGTCAACGGCGATTGCCGGTTCAATACGCCAAAAGAGTTGTTGGCAGAAAAGTGTTAGGTGGAGGAAGTACTTACCTTCCTTTGCGAATCAATACTGCCGGCGTGATCCCTCCAATTTTTGCTTCTTCACTTATGATGTTTCCGGCTACGATTGGACAATTCGTTGAAGCTTCCTGGATTCAATCCTTGTTAAAGGCTTTGGGACCAGGAACATTACTCCATCAGGTATTTTATGTGGGGTTAATAATCTTTTTTTGTTACTTTTATACTGCGGTTACTTTCAACCCAATGGATGTAGCTGATGGAATGAAAAAATATGGAGGTTATATTCCCGGAATCAGGCCAGGGAAGCGAACTGCTGAGTATATCGATCGGGTTTTAACCCGGATTACTTTTGGGGGAGCACTTTATCTGGCAGCGGTTTGTATTTTACCTTCCATTTTGGTTTACAAACTTAATATGCCCTTTTATTTTGGCGGAACTGCGTTGTTGATCGTGGTGGGAGTTGCTTTAGATACTATTGCCCAGATGGAGTCCCATCTGATCACGCGCCATTATGAAGGATTTCTTAAAGGCAAGAAGTTTAAAGGAAGACGGTAGGACTTAAGGAGGCATAGTATGAATATTATTTTACTTGGGCCACCAGGAGGAGGCAAAGGGACGCAGGCAAAATTACTTACCGAAAAGCATAAGATTCCCCAGATTTCAACCGGCGATATTTTGCGGGCGGCAGTGAAACAAGGCACTTCATTAGGTAAGATGGCGAAAGAATATATGGAGGCAGGAAAACTAGTACCAGATGAGGTAGTGATTGGAATTATTAAGGAGCGACTCAAAGAAGCTGATTGTGAAAATGGATTTATTCTTGATGGATTTCCCCGCACCGTAGTTCAAGCCGAGGCTTTATCCGAGACCCTGGGGACAATGCAGAAGAAAATTGACCATGTAATCAGTATTACCGTGGACGAGGAAGAGCTTATTAAGCGGCTTACGGGCAGAAGAACTTGTCGTTCCTGCGGAGCAATGTTTCATGTCATTTTTAATCCTTCAAAAAAAGAAGGAATTTGTGATTTTTGTTCGGGCGAACTTTATCAGCGGGATGATGACAAAGAAGAGACCATTCGTAATCGATTAAATGTTTATAATCAACAAACCGCACCCTTGATTGATTATTATCAGGAAAATGGCCTTTTGCGTACAGTTAGAGGAGTCGGAAAGATTGAAGATATATTTAATAAAATTGAAGAAGTCTTAAACACTAAGCCGTAAAAAGAATGGCCAAAAAAGAAGTAATACAAGTGGAGGGGACAATTTTAGAATCCCTTCCTAATGGCATGTTTCGGGTGGAACTGGAAAACGGGCATAAGATTTTAGCGCATATTTCGGGGAAAATGCGGATGCATTTCATCCAGATTTTACCCGGGGATAAGGTGGCAGTGGAGTTATCCCCTTATGATCTTAATCGAGGACGGATAATTTTTAGGAGTAAATAGATATTATTATTGCTAATTAGTGAAGGGATGGAAAAGCAAAATGAAAGTCCGTAGTTCAGTAAAAAAAATCTGTGCTAAATGTAAAATTATTCGGCGCCGAGGTATAGTCCGGGTAATTTGTGAAAATCCTCGACATAAACAGCGACAAGGCTGATTATAATTTTTGTTTAGCGCTTTTAAAGGAGAGTAAAGTTGACCAGAATTGCGGGAATAGATTTACCAAAGGGAAAAAGGATTGAAGTAGCCCTTACCTATATTTATGGTATCGGAAGGTCGATGTCACAAAAGATCCTGCAAAAAGCAGGGGTTGATTTCAATAAAAAATCTGACGCCCTTAATGATCAGGAAATTAGTCGGATTCGCGAGATTATTGAACGGGAAGTCAAGGTTGAAGGTGATCTGCGGCGAGAGGTTTCAGCTAATATTAAACGATTGATGGATTTGGGATGCTATCGAGGTCTCCGTCACCGTAAAGGTTTACCAGTAAGAGGGCAACGGACTCATACTAATGCCCGGACCCGAAAAGGTCCACGCCGGGCGATTATTAAGAAGAAGAAATAGAAGGAATTCTTATGGCAACACAAAAACGAACCGGGAAAAAGAAAAAAGAACGGAAAAACATCCAGGATGCAATTGCTCATATTCAAGCCTCGTTTAACAATACCATTATTACTATTACTGATCTTAGTGGTAATACGATAGCTTGGTCAAGTGCAGGGTGTCAGGGATTTAAAGGTTCAAGAAAAAGCACTCCATTTGCGGCGCAATTAGCGGCGGAAGATGTTGCCCGGAAAGCACAAGAACATGGGGTTAAAAATCTCGAGGTCTATGTTAAAGGGCCGGGTGCGGGAAGGGAGGCAGCTTTGCGAGCATTACAGGTGATGGGTTTTAATATTAAGTTAATTCGGGATGTGACTCCAATTCCTCATAATGGATGTCGTCCCCCAAAGAGAAGAAGGGTTTAGGAAGGAGGGTCTATTTTTGGCACGTTATCGTGGTCCTGTATGTAAACTTTGCCGTCGGGAAGATCAGAAACTTTTCTTAAAAGGGGATCGCTGTTTTTCTGATAAATGCGGATTTGAACGGAGAAATTATCCTCCGGGACAACATGGTCAGCGGAGAGGAAAGTTTTCTGATTATGGCAACCAGCTTCGGGAAAAACAGAAAGTTAAACGGATGTATGGGTTGCTGGAAAAACAGTTTCGGAGGTTCTTTCTGATTGCTGACCAGAAGCCAGGAATTACGGGAGAAAATTTTCTGATTCTTTTAGAACGGCGGCTGGATAATATTGTTTATCGATTAGGCTTTGCTTATTCGAGAAACCAGAGCCGGCAACTCGTGACCCATAATCATATATTAGTTAATGGTAAACGGGTGAATATCCCTTCCTATTTAGTCAAAGTAGGTGATATAATTGAGGTAAGGGAAAAGAGCCGTAAGATACCATTTGTAAATGAAGCCCTTGAAGCAGTTGAACGGGTGGGTATTCCTACATGGCTTGAACTCGATAAGGAGAATTATCGCGGAAAAGTAGTTGCTTTTCCGGAACGGAAAGATTTAACTATGCCCATCCAGGAGCAACTTATTGTTGAACTTTATTCGCGTTAAAAAGGGCAAAAGATTTAAAATGGGGGGTATAAATGTATAAAAACTGGCGTGATTTATTAAAGCCAAAAAAAATTGAGGTAGAAACTGAAACTTTGACCCCTTTTTATGGGAAATTTACTGCTGAGCCTCTGGAGCGCGGTTTTGGTATAACTATTGGAAATTCACTCCGGCGAATTTTACTTTCTTCTATTCAGGGTGCGGCAATTTCTTCGGTTCGGATTGATAAGGTGCTTCACGAATTTTCTACCATACCCGGGGTTAAGGAAGATGTTACGGAGATAATTTTAAATTTAAAAAAAGTTAGGTTAAAACTCCATTCCCAAAAACCGGAAATAATCAGAATACATGCTAAAGGGGAAAAAGATCTGAAAGCCGGGGATATTTTACCCAACCCCAATGTGGAGATTCTTAACCCTGACCTTCATATTGCTAGTCTTTCTAAAGATGCTGAACTGAATATGGAAATGGTAGTGAAAATGGGTCGGGGGTATGTCCCTGCAGAAAAAGCCCAAACTGATGGTCAACCAATTGGAACCATTCCAATTGATGCGATTTATTCTCCCATCAAGAAGGTAAATTTTACCGTGCGAAATGCCCGGGTAGGGCAGCGGACTGATTATGAAAAATTGATCTTGGAGGTTTGGACTGATGGCAGTATTCGACCAGAAGATGCGGTAGCGGTTGCTGCCCGAATTCTTCAGGATCAGTTGAGTATCTTTATTAATTTTGAAGATGAGGGAGAGGAGGTTCATGAGGTTGAAACTCGAGAAGAAAAGCCTAAAATCAATGAAAATCTCAATAAGACCATCAGCGAATTAGAGCTTTCGGTTCGGGCGGCTAATTGTTTAAGGAGTGCTAATATCCGGTATATTGGAGAATTAGTTCAGAAGACAGAAGCTGATATGCTCAAAACCAAAAACTTTGGGCGAAAATCCTTAAATGAGATAAAGCAGATTTTAAGTGAAATGGGACTTTCCTTGGGGATGAAATTAGATAATTGGTCCCCACCCCAGCATAATGAACAACATCGAGAATAATAACAATTTTTCTATTGGGTGAAGAGATGAGACATCAGAGAGCGGGTAGAAAGCTTGGCCGTACCACCAGCCACCGCTGGGCAATGTTTCGTAATATGCTTACTTCATTTTTTGAATGGGGGAAAATTGAAACCACTACTCCAAAGGCAAAAGAACTCCGTCCTTTGGCGGAAAAAATTATTTCTTTGGGTAGGCGGGGTGATCTTGCGGCACGAAGACAAGTTTTGGAACTTATCCCAAATAAAAAAGTGGTAAGAAAAATATTTAATGAAATTAGCCCTAAGTTTAAAGATCGTCCGGGAGGTTATACCCGAATCATTCATACTGGTTTTCGAGCCGGAGATAATGCCCCTCTTTCGGTCATTGAGATTATCTCCGAAGCAGGAGTAAAGGAGAAAAAGAGAGAAACAAAAAAGAAGAAAATAGAGCCGAAAGTATTGACAAAAGCTAAAAAAGAGCAGGAAGAAAAGACTATTTCTGATTCAACCGAATCAACGGAAAAAGAAGCGAAAACTGCTGAATAAGAATGGGAATCAACCGGAAAGAAGAAAATAATTCTTGAGAAATGAATTTTGTTTCCAAGTCGAGAGCTTTTGAGCTTTTCGAGAAAAAGATTTTTAAAATGAGGTGGCTGAGAAATGATGATATGATTGGAAGTCTAAAAGCCGTGGGTTAATAGCCTACGGCTTTTTTTGTGATTTAAAAACCAAAGTTAACGGATTTTTTCCTAAGGGAGGTTTTATGGAACAAGTTAAATATCTTTTAAGTGAACAAGAAATACCGAAAAAATGGTATAATATTCAAGCGGATTTGCCCCGGCCAGTTCCTCCTTACATCAGCCCGCGCACTGGTGAGCCATTAAATCCGGATGATTTACTTCCTATTTTCCCTCCAAAATTAATCGAGCAAGAGGTAAGTCCGCAAAGATGGATTGATATTCCGGAAGAAATTTTAGATATTTACCGTCTCTGGAGACCAACCCCTTTAATTCGAGCCCGGAGATTGGAAAAAGCTCTTAACACACCAGCTAAAATCTATTATAAAAATGAAGGGGTAAGCCCGGGTGGGAGTCATAAACTCAACACTGCAGTGGCTCAGGCTTATTATAATAAATTAGCCAATAAGAAAAGGTTGGCTACAGAAACCGGAGCCGGACAATGGGGATGCGCTTTAGCCTTAGCGGGAAAATTTATGGGGATGGAGGTTACCGTCTATATGGTCCGGGTAAGTTATGATCAAAAACCTTACCGGAAACTGATGATGGAAACCTGGGGAGCCACGGTTTATCCTAGCCCGAGTGATAAAACCAATTTCGGCCGGATGATGCTTAAAGAAAACCCTGCTACCTTAGGTACATTAGGGATGGCAATTAGCGAAGCGGTAGAAGATGCTTTTACTCATGATGATACTAATTACTGCCTTGGGTCGGTTCTTAACCATGTTTGCTTGCATCAGACAATTATTGGAGAAGAAATTCAGGCTCAATTTAAAAAGTTGGGAGAATATCCGGATATAGTCATTGGTTGTGCTGGAGGAGGAAGTAATTTTGCTGGCACCGCATTTCCATTTATCCGGGATAAAATTAATGGCAAACATATTGATATAATTGCGGTTGAACCGGCTGCTTGCCCAACTTTGACTAAAGGGGTTTATACCTATGATTTTGGGGATATGGCCCAAACGACCCCAATTATGCCGATGTTTACCTTAGGTCATAGTTTTGAACCGCCAGGAATACATGCTGGTGGATTACGGTATCATGGAATGGCTCCCTTAGTAAGTCTGGTAGTAAAAGAAGGGATAGTGGAAGCACGTGCTTGTTTCCAAAACCCGGTTTTTGAAGCAGCTGTCCTTTTTGCTAATACTGAAGCAGTTATACCTGCTCCAGAATCCGCTCATGCGATTCGGGTAGCGATTGATGAAGCGATTAAAGCGCGGGAGGAAGGCAAGACCAAGACTATTCTTTTTAATTTAAGTGGTCATGGATTTTTAGATCTTAGTGCATTTGAGCAATATTTTTCTGGGAAACTGGAAAATTTTGAATATCCCGATGAAAATATAAAAAAAGCACTGGAACACTTGCCTAAAATTAACTAAAAATTACCAGGGTAAGCTTTTGGTTGGAGATAGCATATGGTGAGGGAAAGATGGTTTTGCACTTTTTTTATCTTCCTAATATTTATTGGTTTACCGAAAATTAGCCTGATGGCTTTTCCCGACCAAAACTCTAAGGTTATAGTGGGCTGGTTAGAAAGGGTTTATCTTCCCCAGGAGGGTTTTGCTTTGAAGGGTAAAATGGATACCGGCGCAAAGAATTCTTCCATTCATGCGATGGAAGTTGAATATCTTTCCGAACGAAGCAGTGGAAATCATCTTTGGGTTCGCTTTAAAGTAATTGATATTGAAAAGGAATACCGAATTATTGAGGCGAAAATCTTAGGCGAAGCGAAAATCAAAAGACCCAAGTCAATCGGAGAGAGCAAAGTGACCATTGATTTAGAAGCCCGTCCGGTAGTAGAGTTAGAAATATGCCTGGCGGGGAAAACTAAACGAATTCCGGTTAATTTAACCAATCGCGCGGGAATGAATTACCCACTTATTTTGGGGCGCTCAGCTTTAGAGGGGGATTTTATTGTGGATGTAAGTAAAAAATTTATTTACTCCTCTTCCTCCACTTGTCCAAAAATTGGAAAACCATAGGTCGGTTTAATTTTAATGAGCTTTATTTTAAAAAAAAACCGTGATCACTTTTTTCCTGCTTTCTTTTTTCTTTTGCTTTTTTTAATTATTGCTGGCTATAAAATTACTTTTCTTCACTACCCAATCTTACCTAAACCGATTGAAAATGTTTGGACCTGGGAACTCAAAATTCAATTTCATAACCAGAAAGAAAAAAATTTGATTCAGCACTTTCTCCCTAAAACTGAAGTGGGGCAAAATATAATTCGAGAAGATTTTGTTTCTCCCCGGTTTTATTTTTTTATTGGTAAAAGCGATGGTAATCTGAGCATTCAGTGGCGAGGCAAGGGAACTGAGGGGGAAAACCGTTTGTTTTATCGAGTAACGGTTCAGACTTCCCCGCGTAAGTTTATGATAGATAATGATAAACTTGAACCAAAAAGTTATCCTCCTTCAATTGCTCGTTATTTGGCATTAAAGGAGGAACCAGAATCAGTAACTTTGGAGATGCGTCAGTTTCTGCAATCTCTGATCGGAGAAGAGAAAAGCAAGGTAATAATAGTAAAGAAAATTTTTAATTTTATTACCCAGGAAATAAAAACCGTATCTTTCGCTAAAGACCAGAACTTAATTGCTCCGATCCGAACCCGGACCGCAACTTTGACCCAAAAGAAAAAGCTTTTTATTCACTTGGCACGGCTGGCGGGGATTCCTTGCCGTTCAGTCCACGGCGCTTTTCTGGATGAAGGAATTCGGCATAAGTCTCTCTATTCGTGGATAGAAGTATTTCTTTCCGGAAAATGGATTCCAATCGATTTGGAAAAGTATTTATTTGGAGAATTACCGGAAAACCTATTGATCCTTTATCGAGGAAATTATTCTTTTATAAATTCTCCTACGGTGGATAGGTTAGAGTATAGTTACTCGGCATTAAAAGAGAATCAAGTAACCTTTAGTCATTTTTACGGAACCGCTCCCTTGATTGGCTCAAAGTTACATGAATGGTCATTGTTTTCTCTTCCCTTAGAAAATCAGCAAGTGTTTCGAGTAATTCTTATGATTCCTTTCGGGGCATTGATTGTCTCTATTTTTCGCAACATTATTGGGATCAATACCTTTGGAACTTTTATGCCTGTGCTTATTGCTCTTGCCTTTCGGGATACCAAACTTACCTGGGGATTATTGCTATTTTCTATGGTAATTTTTTTAGGTTTTCTGTCTCGTTGGTATATGGATCGGCTTAAACTTCTTCTGGTCCCCCGGCTGGCAGTTATTGTAACGGTTATAATTATTATTTTGACAATAGGCTCAGTGATTGGAGCTCATTTTGGTATTTACCGAATTATGGCAGTTGCCCTTTTCCCAATGGTTATTATGACGATGACGATTGAACGGCTTTCGATTATTCTTATGGAAAGAGGACTAAGGGAAGCAATAATTATTTCTATGGGGACATTTTTGGTTGCCTCGTGCAGTTATTTAGCAATTTCTCAGGTAATGATACAAAATTTCTTTTTTGCCTATCCGGAGGTGCTTTTTGCTTTAATTGGTTTACAGATTCTAATTGGTCGCTATACTGGCTATCGACTTACCGAGTATCTTCGGTTTCTCAACTTTATCAAAGATAGTGGCAAGGTCTAAATATATTATCGCAATCTCATCGGTAGTTAATCAACCAGTTTTTTGGATAAAATTGAATGGGTTTTTGGGATATTAAAGGACTTAAAAAAGTTTTTCTAATATTATTGTTTTTTTTGTTTTTACCAAGTATTGGAGTAGCTATGTTTAGGTGGTATAATCCGCCTTTTACCTCCTTTATGCTCCAAACCAAATTAGCATCTTTAAGAGAAAAAAGTAAAACCCAATTGCACTATAACTGGGTAGAATTAAAAAATATTGCCCCAGCTATGCAACTGGCGGTGATTGCTGCCGAAGACCAAAATTTTTTATTTCACCGCGGCTTTGATTTTGCGGCAATTGAAAAAGCAATTAAACATAATCAAAGAAGTAAGCGTCTTCGGGGTGCAAGTACCATCAGCCAGCAGGTAGCTAAAAATTTATTTCTCTGGCGGAGACGGAGCTGGCTAAGAAAAGGATTAGAGGCATATTTTACGGTTTTAATCGAATTGCTTTGGGATAAAAAACGGATTCTGGAGGTTTATCTTAATACGGTAGAGTTAGGGAAGGGCATTTTTGGGGTGGAAGCAGCTGCTCGGCATTACTTTAATAAATCGGCGTTAAAGATTACCCCGAACGAGGCGGCGCTTCTGGCAGCAATTTTACCCAATCCACTTCGCTTTTCCGTTTGTAATCCTTCACCTTTTATTAACAAAAGAAAGCACTGGATTTTAAAACAAATGCAGACTCTTGGGAGAAGGCAGTATTTGAGATGCCTGGAAAACTAAATTTTTAAAGGAGGTCAAGTTGCAGATTTATTTAATAAGACACGGAGAAATTGATTCTAATGTTAAAAAGATTTATGCGGGAACAAGTGAAGAGCCGTTAAACGCTAATGGGAGAAGACAGGTAGAGTCCCTCGCTTCTCGTTTAGAGGGAAGGGGGATTGAATTGATCTATACCAGCCCTTTGAGGCGGTCAGTAGAAACCGCAAAAATCTTAAGCGAAAAATTGAAAGTCCCCTTAGTGGTGGAAAGGGACCTGCGGGAAATTTTGCTCGGCCCCTTAGATGGGTTATCCCACAATCAAGTAATCACTCAATATCCAGAAATCTGGAAGATCTGGAACGAAAACCCGGCAGAATTGAAGTTGGAAGGGATGGAGCCACTGGAAACAGTCCAGCAAAGGATTCTTGCGGTTATTAGAAATTGGGTTAGTAGTTATGGACAACCATCTATTATTGCGGGAGTGACTCATCTGGCAGTGCTTCGTTGTGTACTTCTTTATACTCAGGGAAAACCATTAAATGAGTATCGAAAAATCGAGGTTCCTAATGCTACTGCTTTTGCCTTTGAGGTTACAGTAACTCGATTCGATGGTAAGCTAAATTTAAAATTAGTGGAGGAGATTAGGGTATGAATGAGTTATGTCATATATGAAGTTAGGTGACCTAAATTTGCATTTTAAAGTTTTTATTGCTGCTGATATTTAAAGCCAGGTAAGCCAACCTTTATACTTATCAACTTTACCCTTAACTGTATCAAAAAAAGTGGCTTGAATGTCTTTGGTAATTGGTCCAGGATGTCCTGAACCAATCTGGCGATCATCCACTTCCCGGACCGGAGTGATTTCTGCTGCCGTGCCGCTAAAAAAAACCTCATCCGCTAAATAGAGTTCATCCCGGGTAAATCGCTCTTCAATAACTGGGTAGCCTTTATCTTTAGCAATAGTGATAACTGAATCCCGGGTAATTCCGGGAAGGATTGAAGTAAGCGGAGTGGTTTTAATTATTCCGTTCTTAACGATAAAGATATTCTCTCCGCTTGCTTCCGAGACATATCCTTCGCTATCAAGGAGAATAGCTTCATCGTAGCCAGCGGCAATAATCTCTCTTTTGGCTAAAATCGAATTCACATAGTTACCGCAAACTTTAGCTTTGGTCATCTGGCTGTTGACCTGCAGCCGGGTAAAGGAGGAAACTTTTGCTCGAATACCTTTTGCCAATCCTTCATCCCCTAAGTATGCACCCCAGCCCCAAACCGCAATCGCTACTCGGACCATAACTTTTTTCACATATATTCCCATTTCTCCATCACCCACAAAAACAATTGGCCGGATATATCCTTCCTTAAGTTTATTAACCCTTAAAGTTTCCAGGATAGCTGAAGATATCTCCTCTTTAGTAAAAGGGATTTTTATACTGATAACATGGGCGGAAGCAAAAAGGCGGTCCACATGCTCTTTAAGTCGAAAGACTGCAGAAGAGCCATCATAGCAGCAATAGCAACGGATTCCTTCAAACACTCCCCATCCATAATGGAGGGTATGGGTGAGGATATGAACCTGGGCTTTATCCCAATCCACAAACTTTCCATCCAACCAGATTTTTTCGGTTTTTAAATCCATAATTTTCTCTGCCTTTCTTGATAAAAATATTTAGTTTTTTAATTTTGAAACCATTTTTTTAAATTTTGGGAAAATGGTTTTTTTGCTACCCCCTGATCAGTAATGATTGCGGTAATAAATCGGTTAGGAGTAATATCGAATGCCGGATTCCATACCGCCACTGCTGAGGGAATTAATCTTTTGCCTTCCCAATGAGTTATTTCTTTGGGGTCGCGTTCCT
>Ga0315298_1002055_pt1 | contig 35397 bp, 34 predicted proteins | sample WHS_1_MG_FD_203077 | JGI IMG/M metagenome (GOLD analysis project Ga0315298, IMG submission 203077) | Extremophilic microbial mat communities from Washburn Hot Springs, YNP, Wyoming, USA - WHS_1_MG | ecosystem: Environmental > Aquatic > Thermal springs > Hot (42-90C) | place: USA: Wyoming...
TATCTGTTATCGTCAGCGGATAGCAAAGCTTTCCGTCCCCCGTCTTGAATTGCCCCTTAAAGTCAGCACTCCACACCGCATCAGGTCTGTTGCACTCGATAAATGGCTCAGTATAGGGTGGTGTCCTGCGCCTCTTACTTCGGGGCAGCACCAGTCCCTCCCTTTTTAGAATCTCACCCGCAGTGCTGGCTGCCGGCCATCGTTCTCCGGGGCGATGTTCTTCTAGCCAGGCTATCACTTTCTTCGGCCCCCACTTTCGATGTCTCAACCTGGTGGCTACAATTTCCCTGGCTGTCCCCGGTGGTGTGGCGTTAGGATGGCTTCCGGGTGCTGTTGACCGCTCTTCGAGGCCCAATGGCCCTTCTGACTCATAACGTCTAACCCATTTATAAATTGTCTTCCGGCTGACTTCGTACATCTCACTCAAGCTAGGTAATGGTATACTCCCCACTCAAGTAGTCTCCAATCATCTGTATCTTCTGGTCCATGGCACAAGTCTCCTTCCAGGGCATAGACAACACCTCTTGCCTATACCTTATACCTGTAACCCATGTCCCCGGTCTATTTTGTTACCAGTCTACCAGGTTTGTACCTTTTGTCCTCTCTCCCCCTTTGCGGGAGAGAGTTAGAGTGAGGGGGCCTTCACCCTCACCTTTATCCTCTCCCGTCAAGGGAGAGGAAAAATAAGTGTCTCCCGCTTTGCGGGAGAGAGTTAGAGTGAGGGGGCAATAGGTAAATATGCCACCAATTTACTGGACACCGCACAACATGCTATTGACAACTGGCAAAAGTGGGTTATACTATAGCTAAGTAGAAGGAGTAGAACAGAATATGGTACAGGTGGGGTTGGCTCCAAAGCCAACCTTTTTGTACGCAAGGTGATGAAAAACGGGGCTGGCATGTAAGAGTGCCAGCTTTGCTATATGATATCGATCATAGTCCTCTCTATTGTCTTCGTCCTTATCGCAGTAAGGCAGCTCGGCAGGATTCGCCTCCAGATATGGCAGGTGATGCTGTTCGGTGCTGTAGCCGTACTGGTCACCGGGCAGATTTCGCCGCTGGAGGCACTGAAGGCTATCAATTTGGATGTTATGCTCTTTCTGTTCGGTGTCTTCATCATCGGTCAGGCACTGGAGGAAAGCGGTTATCTTTCCCACCTATCTTACATGTTCTTTAAGCGGGCGAAATCGGTGTCCGTCCTTGTACTTTACATATTGTTTGGCATGGGCATGCTTTCGGCGTTTCTGATGAACGATACGCTGGCGATCATTGGCACCCCGGTGGTGCTTGTTTTGGCACGGAACAACGACTTGGAGCCCAAAATGCTTTTGCTTTCCCTGGCGTTTGCTGTGACCATTGGAAGCGTTACCAGCCCCATTGGCAATCCTCAGAACCTGCTTATCGCGCTCCATGACGGGATCGCCAATCCATTTGTTACATTTTTCCGGTACTTGCTGTTGCCTACTATTGTCAACTTGCTGGTGGCGTACCTTTTGCTGCGCATTTTTTACCACCGTCACTTCCGCAAGGGGACACTGAACCACACTCCCTCTTTGATAAAAGATGCCAAGCTGGCGGCATTGTGCAAAGCGTCGCTAATAATGCTGCTGGCTCTGGTATTAGTTAAGGTAGTGCTGGTATTGATCGGGGTTCGGGTTGACTTCAGACTGACCTATATTGCGCTTGCCTCGGCGCTGCCCATTATCATTTTCAGTCCCAGAAGGTTTCAGGTGGTCAAAAAGATAGACTGGTACACGCTTATCTTTTTTGCCGCCATGTTTGTGCTTATGAAGAGCGTGTGGCAGGCAGGGCTCTTTCAGTCTATGCTCGGTGCTCTCCAGCTAGACCTGACTTCTCCGGGTGTTGTACTGGGTATCAGCACGGTGTTGAGCCAGCTTGTCTCGAATGTGCCGCTGGTGGCGCTGTATTTGCCATTCTTGAACCGGCTGGCGGTATCTACAACAGAGCTGATGGCACTGGCAGCGGGCAGTACCATTGCTGGCAATCTCACCATTTTAGGAGCTGCCAGCAATGTGATAATAATCCAGAATGCAGAGAAACACGGTGCCACTATCACTTTTATCGAGTTTGTGAAGATAGGGGTGCCGCTGACGGTGGTCAATCTGCTGGTCTACTGGCTGTTCCTATCATTCTGTTAGTGCGCACCGCTGTAGCCAGCTACTTGAAATAAGCTGAGACCCACTAAAACTAAATTTGTAGAAGACCTGGCTTCCGTATTGCCTCGATGGATTTTGTAGGGCTGCTACTGGTTTTTGATATACTATCTGGTGCTCAAGCCTGACTGTCGATGAACATCTTTGAAGAAAGGAGTTGTTATGAAGATAGTGGCTATTGTAGGCAGTCCCAGACCAAAAGGAAATACCAGCCTTCTAGTGGATGAGGTGCTGAAGGGGGCTGCGGAATGCGGTGTGGAGACGGAGAAAATAGTCCTTGGCGAGTATAAAGTGAATCCCTGTCTGGGGCATGATAATTGCTCCTCGTTTGCCAAATGCAAACAGGAGGACGATGTCCCCTGGATTTTAGAAAAATACTGCCAGGCTGACGGGGTGATTCTGGGTAGCCCGGTTTACTACTACAACATGACGGCGCAGATGAAAGCCTTCGTGGACAGGAACTATTTCCTCTACCGCCATGATATAACTCCCAGGGCTACCTGTGCCGGGCTGGTGGTGGTCGGTGGTGGCGCCGGACTTGACCATACAGTACGGGCACTGCGGCGGTTTCTGAAACTGTCCTTCGATGTCTCCGATGATAGACTGGTGACACTCACCGGTTACGCCAGTAAAGTCGGTGATGTGAAGAATAAACAGCCGCTACTGGAAGAGGCACGAAAGTTGGGCAGAAGGCTTGCTGAAATGCTCGATCAAAAATAAAGGGGGCGACGTGTGGGCAAGAAAATGACGAAGGCGGTAGGGCTGGGCGTTGTGTTAATGGCACTGCTTTACACCCTTGCCTGCTCAGCAGTTAGACCTCATCCGTCCTCCCCGCCGTCTCCCCCAGCAACTACACCGGGAACTCAGCCAGCACCACCATCCCAGCCCCAGCCAGCCCCCGAAGTCCCCGCAGAATGGCGGGCGCTGTATCAGGAACTGAGTGCTGAACTCAAGGCTTTTGAAGACGTGGTGAAGAAGGGCTGGAATGGTAGCCACAGCGAGGTAACCATTGCTGTAGAGCTCGCTTATGCCAATGGTAACGCCGGCGAATGGCTGCTCAGCGAGCAAGCGTGGCAGTATAACCTCGTCCTTCTGGACAGGTTGCAGGAGATGGGGGTGAAGGGGGTGGTGATAGCCATTAAGTTCCCTCTGCTCGAACCAGATTTTCCCCGCTCGGCGGAGTATCTAAGGTTTTTCAAGAACATTGTCGCCGAATGCCGGCGGCGGGGGCTGAAGGTATTGGTGGAGGGTGGTGCCATCTTTTCGGGGACGCCATATTCACCGGTAAAGGTGGACTGGTCGAAGTATACGGTGGATAGTCTTCTCCAGGGATTTCAACGGGAGCTACTGCTCATCGCCTCTGAGGTGGAGCCGGACTATCTGAACCTGACCAATGAACCGCTCACCCAGCAGTGGCTCACCGGCTTGAGCATCCCGCCGGCGATTTGGAATAACTTTGTGGCTGATACGCTGCGCAAGATAGACAAGTCCAGCGGGGTGCTTGTCGGTGCCGGCATCGGCACTTGGGAGCCGGCGGAATACATTCAAGGACTGTTTAACATGCCCAGTCTGGATTATATCGATCTGCACATTTACCCACTGAGCAGGGACGCCCTTTATGTTGAACGTGCCCTAGAATACATCCGACGGGCTAAGGCGGCAGGGAAGCGCCTGACCGTCTCCGAAAGCTGGCTGTGGAAGGCTATGCCCGAAGAACTGAACGCTGGAGGCTTGGGCGACGAAAAGGTCATGAACCGCGATGCTTATAGCTTCTGGCAACCGCTGGACATATGGTTCATACGCAACATGGTGGGACTGGCAGATGCTACTCAAATGGACTTGGTCTCCTTTTTCTGGACGCGCAATTTCTTTGGCTATCTGGAATATGGTCCTACCACTAAGAACCTTTCCACTGCCGAGGTCAACCGGGCGCTAAACCAATTGTGCTTGCGGAATGTGCTTGCTGGCAATTTAAGCCCGCCGGGTGAGGACTTTGCCGAATTGCTGCACCAGCAGCAAAGGAACTAGCATCATTTTTGGCACCCGAGCGCCAGATTTCGAAGCCTTGGTACCTTGCCGAGTGGCAAGGCTGCTGGTACAATAGTTTACTAACTTAACTATTACCGTTTCAATTCCGCCATCACTGAGATGGTTAGTGGTGAGAAAAGCATCGGAAGCATTTCGGTTGACAGCGTGGTTGACGAGTTGCTTTGCGTGCTCCCATTGATTCACAAGAAGCTGCTCAGGCTGCGGGCTCCCGTTGCGGAGCTAAGGATTTCAAAGCTACATTTTGTTGCCATGAACATGATAGATGACGAAGGTAGTTTGCCGGTGTGTCAGATTGCCCGCAGGTTGGGCGTGAAAAAATCGCAGATGACCGCTTTGGTAAACCAGCTTGTCGCTCAAAATCTGGTGGTAAAACAAAGGGACCCTAGGGACAAAAGAGTGACCAATGTGGTGTTAACAGATGATGGCAGGTTGGCGATTAAGAAATTCAGGGAAACGGTGCGGGAGAGCATAAAGAGCAGATTCTCGTGTCTGACTGTTGAGGAACTGAAGGATTTAGCTACGGCGATAAAGAAGTTGGAACAGATTGGCGAGCGTCTCCAAGCCCAGGACGAAGCCGTTAACCTGGGGTACTGGAGATAGAGCAAGACGAAGCGAAGGAGAGCTAAGGATGAATAAGTTGAAAGGAGTTGAGATCACCTTAATTGTGCTGACATTATTGTTGGTGTGTAGTTGTGGAAATAGTCCACCGGGCATGCGTGCCGTGGCTACGGCGGAGCGTGCTGACCTGGATGTCAGCGTGCTAGTGGAAGGCAATATCGAGGTGCCGGCGGTAAATCTGTACTTCGATACTGCTATGTTCACGCCGCCTTATAGTGCCAGGGTAAAGAAGATATTTGTTGAGCAGGGGGACATGGTGAAGGCTGGCGCGGTGCTGGCAAAGCTGGACGATACAGCACAAAGGATGGCGGTAGAGCAGGCGCAGTATGCGCTGGAGCTAGCGATAAACAATGTGGTACAGACAAGCTGTCTCCGCGGTGCCAGGGCGCCGGTTTACAGGGTGAACGCAGTTACACTTATCAGGTATGAGTCAGCGATGGAAGACATGGCGCAAGCCCTCGAAAGCATTGCTGCTGATGCCTATGATGACGCTGCCGTAAGGCTGTCACTAGCGAAGTACGACCTGGAAGATATCCTAAGCTATTACCAGGACTCCAAATACGCTGACATACGGCCTGAGTTTGAAAGCCCGGAGGAAGCGTTGCGCTACAGCGAGGACCTTACTGTGGCAAAGGAAAGAATAGCGCGAGAGATCGAGTTGATAAATGCGATCCAGGAACAACTCCGTTCAGGACATCGCTGGGGTATTAGCCAGTCTATAGGCTCGCTGCGTGAGCAGATGGCTGCTACCCATGTGGTGATGCAGCGGCTGAACCGGTATATCGAGAGTTATACTTGTCCTGATACCTGCACCGTGTACACGCTGGTCAATGAGGCGCTGGGCTCGCTTGAGAGATTGCAGGATGCGCTGGGGAGCGGTGATATCGATAGGTTGAAGTTCAGCCAGGACATTGCAGTAGCACGACATGAGCTTGAACTGGCCAGAAAGGTGTTGCAGGAGAATGTCACCACATATCGCGCTGGTCTTAATCTGAAGCAGGAAAGAGACTACAACATTGGCATCCAGACAGCGATTGTAAATCTGGAAAGAGCCAAAGAGGCATTGCTAAAGACCGAGCTACTCGCACCGTTCGATGGTCAAGTAGTCGATATAAACCTTAAAGAGGGCGATATGATAACCCAGCGCTATACACCTGCTGGACTACCAATAGACAGCTATGTTGTTCGCCTTGCTGATACGAGCAGGGCAAAGATGGTGGGCGTTGTCGGTGAAGTCGATGTGACCAAGATAGCCAGGGGGCAAAAAGCAGTGGTGCGCGTTGATGCCCTGCCGGGAAAAGAGTTTTCCGGTGAGGTGAGGTTTGTGTCTCCCTTTGGTACACTGCAGACCGGTGCTGCCAGCTACAAGGTTGAAATTGCTCTTGAACCGCAGGAAGGGCTATACCTTGCTTCAGGCATGGCGGCTACTGCGGAGATATGCGTAGCCAGAAAGAGCAATGTGCTGCGCGTACCTAACGGCGCTTTGAGCAGCGAGCAAGGAAAGCACTGGGTCTGGGTATTAACAGACGAGCCCAAAAACATTGTAGAACGCCGGGAAGTGGCGGTCGGCCTTCAGAGCCGGACACACAGTGAGATACTTTCCGGGTTGAGTCAAGGCGAGAAGGTGTTGCTGGGTGTGGGTAAATAAGCCAGATAAGTGAACAGGTAAAAAGGAGGAGGCATGGAGAACGAAGGAACTAAGACCATGAGAGGACTGGTGAGCAGCCGTCGTGGTTTGGTGGTCATCGTCATAGCTGCGGTTCTTGTTTTGACGGGGGTGGTGCTGGGGGGCAATTTCTGGTATCAAAACAGGAACTATGTCAGCACAGATAATGCTCGCATTTCGGCACCACTGATATCGGTTTCAACGGTTGCGAGTTGTCAGGTCATCAGCGTCGATGTGGAGCTGGGAAGTTATGTTGAAAAAGGGCAGAAGGTGGCCACTGTAGGACAGCCCCGCTCTGCCAGTCCTGCCGACAGACAGGGGCTAAAAGATATACCTCTGGGGCGTGCTATTGTTGAGGCGCCGGTGAGTGGCTATGTAGCTGCTATCTGGGCTTATCCCGGTGCTGTGGTTTCGCCAGGGCAGCCTATTGCCACTTTGTACGATATCTCCAATGTCTGGGTGACGGCTAACATAAAAGAGACCAACATATACCGGATAAAGTCAGGGCAGCAAGTGGAGATTAAGGTGGACATGCTTGGTGGTGCCAAGCTGAAGGGCAAGGTGGAAGGAGTGGCTGCCGCTACCGCTGCCAGTTTTTCGCTACTTCCTCAGAACACCACCACAGCAAACTTCACCAAGGTAGCGCAGGTGGTGCCGGTGAAGATCGCTATTGAGAACCCGGCAGGTTATTTGCTCGTGCCCGGCACCTCGGTGGAGGTACGCATTGCTGTGAGATAGTAGAGGCTAGAGGTTATGCCTAAGGGTCCGGACTACAGGATACTGCTGGCTGCCATATTTGGCACATTCATGGTGATACTTGACCAGACTATCATGAATGTTGCCCTACCCCATATCATGGCGGTGTTTAATGAGACGCCAGAGCGAGCACAACTGGTCATCTCAGCGTACCTCATGGCGACGGCAGTGACCACCCCGGCAGCCGCTTTTTTTGGTGCCAGGTTCGGGATGAAAAGCGTATTCTTGCTCAGCCAGGTCGCTTTTCTGTTGGGCTCGGTGCTCTGTGGGGTTGCCTGGAACACAGGGGCGCTGATTTTATTCCGCGTGCTGCAAGGGCTAGCCGGAGGGTTGTTGGGGCCCATTGCTATGACACTGACCTTTCTCAATGTGCCGCCGGAGCAGCGTGGGACTGCAATGGCGATATTTGGCATACCTATGATGCTAGCGCCGGCAGTGGGTCCTACATTAGGTGGGTACCTGGTTGACCAATGGAGCTGGCGAATGTGCTTCTACATCAATGTCCCCGTGGTTATGGTAGCGATATTGATGGGCCTGGCATGGCTTAAGGAGATGCCCACCTCCAAAATTACTCTAGATGTCAGGGGGTTTGCTTTAGCGGCTGTGGGTTTCAATGCGCTTTTATACGCTTTTTCATATGCCCCTACCTGGGGATGGGATGATTGGCGGGTCACTGGTTTGATTCTGGCGGGGATAATCGGGCTGGGGATATGGGCAGCCATGGAGCTCAGGTCGCCCACGCCGATGCTTGACCTGCGAATTTTCCGCTATACTGGCTTTTCTTTAGCCACCGGTTTGAATCTAGTTACCACCGTTGGCCTTTTTTCAGCAATATTTCTATTGCCACTTTTCCTGCAGAACCTTCGCGGGCTATCGGCTATGGAGTCGGGAATGATGGTGCTGTTCAGTGCTATAGGTTCGATGATTACGATGCCCATCGCCGGTAGACTCTATGACCGGATGGGGCCGCGGTTACCCACAGTGCTCGGTATGGCGATAACCGGCATCACTACTCTGTGGTTGCAGTACCTCGATGTCACCACGCCGGACAGTACGTTGCGATTGGTATTGTTTCTCAGGGGAATGGGTATGGGACTAGCGGGAATGCCGGTGATGACCTATGCTCTCGCTTCGGTGCCACAACATATGACAGCGCAGGCATCAGCTCTGGCAAATGTCACGCGCACGGTGTTTGCCTCCCTCGGCACCGCCATGTTCGCCACTTTGCTCGACAGTTTTCATAAGAACAATTTGGGTGAAATGGTGCAGATAGTGACGCCGGACTCGGTCGAGGCCACGCGCATGCTTTCCACGATTCAGGTGGCGCTGATGCAGGCCGGGCAGTCGTTTGAAGCGGCGCGGCAGGCGGGGCTGTCACTTTTGTATCAGTATGTTAACCTGAGAGCTTACGTCACTGCTTTTCAGACCGATTATTTCGTCAGTGCCTGCATTGTGCTTTTCGGGGTGGTTCTGGCTTTCCTTCTTCCCCACGGGCGCCCAGGCGCGGTTGCCCCGCAAGGCCCTGTGTTGGGGTGATAGCAGCCTTGGCTGTGACTTTTTTGTGACGATGGGTTACAATTAGGGCACCCGCGCAGTGTTGCCATAGAACTCGAGCGGATTTAACTGGCAAAATATTTCGCGAAAGGAGGTAGTTTATGCGGACAAAGGAGCAGTATATCAAAGGGCTGTCCAAAATGAAACGTAACATCTATTTCAACGGCGAACTGATCGACCGTACTGACGAGCGTTTCATGGACACGCTTAATACCATTGGCACTACGTTTGATGAGGCAGCGAGACCGGAAAGTCAGGACTTGTGTACTGCTATCTCGCACCTCACGGGGCAGAGGATAAACCGCTTCACTCATATACATCAAAACAAGGAAGACCTGCATAAAAAGCAGGACATGACACGGATGCTGTGTCGCAAGGTGGGCGGTTGCATTCAGCGATGTATGGGCATAGATGCTGCCAACGCTGTCTACAATGTCTCCTACGAAGCGGACAAGGCTAACAAAGGTGCCACCCAGTACCATGAGAACTTTAAGAAATGGCTACTCCGCTTTCAGACTGAGGACCTGGTGGGCTGCTGCGCTCAGACTGATGTCAAGGGTGATAGGCTGCTGAGACCGGCTGACCAGCATGACCCCGATGCCTATGTACACGTGGTGGAGAAAAAGAGCGATGGTATTGTAGTCAGAGGCTGCAAGTTACATATTTCTGAGGCGGCGCAGGCTGACGAGATACTGGTGGTGCCTACAAGGGCACTTCGTGCTGAGGACAAGGACTACGCAGTAGCCTTTGCCATCCCCGGCGATTGGGACGGCGTCAAGCATGTGGTCACCATCCACAATTTGAGACCGAGGGAGCATTTCAAGCGTGGCTTTATGCCCGGGAGCACAGACTCATATGTGATTTTTGATAACTGCTTTGTGCCCTGGGAGAGGGTGTTCCTCTGTGGTGAATGGCAGCACGGCGGTGTGCTGGCGCTATTGTTCGCCCTGTTCCATCGCCATTCCTATTCCGGTTGCAAACCAGCCCTGGGCGACTTGGTGATCGGCACTGCTGCTCTGGCTGCTGAGGTGAACAATATTCACCGCACGCCACGTGTCAGGGAGAAGCTGGCTGAGTTGATCATGGTCACCGAGCTGGGATATGCTGCTGGCTACACGGCGTCTGACCTCGGTGGACCACGAGTGTACATGCCTGGCGTGGGGTTTGTAGACTATGGTCCCGGCTCGTACATCCCGCATTCTATCTATGCCAATGTAGGGCGCTGCCTCACCGGTGAGGCGGTATTCCGCGAAGCGGAGATACTGTGCGATATATCCGGCGGTGTGGTCGCCACTTTCCCCCATGAGAAGGACTTCATCAACCCGGCGACCAGAGACCTGTTGCTCAAATACACCAAGCGCAATCCCGAGATGCCGGTGGAAGACCAAGCACAGTTCTGGCGCTACCTTGGCGATATACTATGCTCGGCTAGCGGTGGCATCCACAATATTGGCAGCTACCACGGTGGTGGCTCGCCAGTGATGGAGCAGATCGCCATCACCACCCAGTACGATATCGAGTCACGAAAGAAGCTCGTCAGATATATTGCTGGTATGAGTGGTGGTGATAGGGAGGCTTTACCTAAGCCGACGGCTTAAAAATGCTGCTCCAGTTGAAGGTTAAAGATTTTGGTATCATCGAGAGCCTAGACTGGGAACTAGCCGGGGGGCTCAATGTAGTTACAGGGGAGACCGGCGCGGGGAAGTCGCTTGTTATTGAAGCTATTGAAGCCCTTCTCGAAGGTAAGGCGGGCGATGATGTTATCCGTTATGGCTGCGATAGGTCTGTAATCGAAGGTGTTTTCGCGTTGTCCAGGAAAACTCTCCCCCGTGTGTGGCGATTTCTTGAGGAAAACGGACTGGATATAGATGATGATACTTTAGTAGTCAGGTGCGAGTTCAGCCGCCAGGGGCGCAGCCTCGTCAGGATAAACGGGCAAGCGGTAAGCCGAAAGATTTTACACGAACTGGGGCGACTTCTGATAGATATTCACGGGCAGAGCCAGCACCTTTCTCTTCTTGATAGGCGTTGCCATCTCGATTTTCTCGATGTCTACGGGCATACCATGGAACTGCGGGAGGAATTTGCTGCTAAAGTGGCGGAGCTGAACCGGTTGGAGCAGGAACTCAAATCCCTGGCGGAAATGGACAGGGATAGGGCACGCCGTCAGGAGTTCCTGCGCTTTCAGATAGACGAGATCAAGCGGGCGAACTTGAGAGTTGGGGAGGATGTGGAGCTGGAGCAGGAGAAGGTGGTGCTGGCTCAAGCGGAAAAGCTAAAGGCGTTATGCCATCAGGCTTACGAAGCACTGTGCGGGGATGCTACGACTCCGGCTGTGGACAGACTGAACCAAGCAGCGGTTGCTATAAGAAGGCTCGCTGAGCTTGATCCCAAGCTAGCCGAACAGCTTGAGCACCTTAGCGAGGCAGTCTATATTACTGAGGATGTGGCACAGGAATTGCGCTCTTACAGCCAGAGGCTGGAGGACAACCCGCAGCGGCTGGAGGAGGTTGAAGCAAGACTGGAAATGATACGTAATCTGAAGCGGAAGTACGGGCAGAGCATTGAGGAGATACTGGACTATGTGGGGAGGGCGGAGAAGGAACTGAAGGAACTTTCTGTATCTGAAGAAAGGCGGGCTGAGCTGGAAGACAGGCGTTTGCAGCTTAAACGCGAGATGGGAGAGTTAGCCTCCGGGCTCTCTAATGCCCGCCTGACGGCGGCGGAAAAGCTGGTGCGGGCAGTGAAGAAAGAGCTGGAGGAACTGAACCTAGGGCAGGTTGACTTCCGGGTCTCTGTGATTCAGCAGGCTACTGAGGATGGTATACCACTACCGGATGGCAGGGTCTGTAGCTTTAGCAGTGACGGTATTGATACTGTGGAGTTTATGGTCTCCACCAACCCGGGAGAGCCACTGAAGCCGTTGGTGAAGATAGCCTCCACGGGTGAGATTTCTCGCTTTACGCTGGCGCTGAAAAGTGCTCTTTCTAGGGCAGACAGGACGCCGCTGCTCATTTTTGATGAGATAGATATCGGTATCGGGGGCAGGAGTGGGGAGATGGTGGGAAAGAAGCTGTGGGCGCTTGCCCGTGACCATCAGGTTATCTGCGTTACGCACTTACCTCAGGTAGCAGCCTTTGCTGACGCGCACTATAAAGTGGAAAAGCTAGAAGCGGGTTCGCGGACGGTAAGTCTGCTCCAGATGTTGGACGGCGATGAGCGCCTTGGGGAGCTAGCAGCTATGCTGGCAGGTCCCGACTATACTGAAGTGTCACTACAGGATGCGCATGGGATACTGGGTAGAGCGGCATCCTGGAAACAAAGTGCAGGGGGCGCGCTCAAGTAAAATTCCAGGTGTACTGCCTTTCTTGTTGGTCTGGGAAATTCCTCTATATCTGGCCGGTCAAATTGAGTTTATTGTTTGGTCTCGGTGTCTATCCAGGAGAGGTAGTCGGGGTTACCTGTGATGATAGGTAAGGCGATTATTTCGGGGACGGTGTAGCTGTGGGCTTGTTTTACTATATCCATGAGGTCTGGAAAGAGGTCGGCTCTGGTCTTGATGAGGAGCAGGCTTTCCTCAGCGTTATCTATTTTCCCCTGCCACCAGAAGGCTGAGCGCACGCCCGGGATGATGTTGACGCAGGCGGCTTTTCTGTTCTCCAGAAGGAGGTTAGCGATGTTCTCCGCCTCCACCAGGCTGCTGGTGGTGATTAACACCACTATCTTACCGGTATCCGTCATCCGCTGCGTCCTATAGCCAGCATCTTATCCACCGTTTGCTTTGCCTTGATGCGGATGTCTTCAGGCACCTTTACCTCCGGTGCCATCTCCTCCAGTGCCCAGAGCACCTTTTCCAAGGTGATGAGCTTCATATTGGGGCAGACCGCCTGCTCTGAGACGGGGATGAACTTCTTGCCGGGATTCTCCTTTCTCAGGCGGTGGATGATGCCGATCTCGGTGCCGACTATCATTTCGTGCACATCTTCTCTGCGGGCATACCTGATCATGCCGCCGGTGCTGAGCACTTCATCAGCCATGGCGATGACGCCGGGTTTACATTCGGGATGTACCACTATCTTGGCTTGGGGGTAGTCGTGTTTCAGCCGGGCGATGTGCTCGGGGAGGATGCGGGTGTGGGTGGGACAGAACCCAGGCCAGAAGATGATGTTTTTGTTAGTTTTGGTGGATACATAGTGCCCCAGGTACTGGTCGGGGATAAATAGAATGTCATTGCCGGGCACGCTTTCCACCACTCTTACGGCGTTGGCTGAGGTGCAGCAGACATCTGATTCAGCTTTGACCGCCGCCGTGGAGTTTACATAACAAACGACTGCGGCACCGGGGTATTTCTTCCTCTCGGCGATAAGTTGCTCGGCGGTGATCATGTTTGCCATGGGGCAGCCGGCGTTCAGGTCGGGAAGAAGCACGGTCTTATCGGGGCATAGTATGGAGGCGGTCTCTGCCATGAAGTGCACGCCGCAGAAGACGATCACCCGGGCGCCGGTCTGGGCGGCATTCTGGCTGAGTTCCAGAGAATCGCCGACGAAGTCGGCGATATCCTGTATCTCTCCCAGCTGGTAATTATGGGCGAGGATCACTGCCTGCCGCTTCTGTTTCAACTCCATAATGTCTTCGATCAGCTTAGTCTCCCGGTCTCTCATTTGTGTTGACCCTCCATTCGTTGGCATAGACGTTCATGCGCTGCCCGCGGACGAAGCCCACGAGGGTGATGCCCAGGTCTTGAGCCAATTTGACTGCAAGGTCCGTGGGGGCTGATTTGGAGATGAGTATAGAAATGCCGCGGCGGGTGGTTTTAAGCACTACCTCCGAGGACACTCTGCCGCTGGTGAGCAGCAAGGGTTCAGCTGTGGTGATATCTTCGAGGAAGCATTGCCCCAGCACCTTATCTATGGCGTTGTGCCTGCCGATGTCCTCGTGAAACGCCAGTATTTCATTTTTATCGCAAAGCGCAGCGGCATGAACGCCGCCGGTGATTTTGAAGGTTGTGCAGCGTTGCTGGAAGTTTTTCATCAGGGTGAGTACCTGTGAAGGAGCTATGCTCACTGACGATGTTATCCTTGATATTGGCACCTCTCCCATGCTGTACACCGAACTCCCCCATCCGCAGCCAGAGGTTATCAGGCGTTTAAACGTAAGTTTTGCAGTCTCCCCCTGTGACCCTCCGGCAGTGTCCACCCGTACCACACCCCTCCGGTCATCGGTAAGTAGCCTCTTTATATCCCCTTTTTGTTTGAGCAAGCCTTCTGAGACGAGATAGCCGATGGCGAGATAGTCGAGATGCTGGGGCGAGCAGAGAAGGGTCACCAGTTCCTCACCGTTGAAGATTATGGTCAGCGGCGACTCCTTTACTATGCTATCTTCGATGTAGTGGCTGGCATCCCCGTTTATCCTCAGCACTCTCAGTGTATCGACGATGCTGGCTGTCATTCCTCTGTCCTTATTTCGTCGCCTATCTTCACCATGCCGCCACGGAGCACCCTGGCGAAGACACCCTCTTCGGGCATGATGCACTTACCTACCTGCTGATAGATGGCACAGCCGGTGTGGCATTCCTTACCTATCTGGGTGATTTCCAGAAGCACTTCGTCGCCGACACGGAGCCTTGTGCCCGGAGGAAGTGAGAGCAGGTCGATGCCCTGCGTGGTCAGGTTTTCAGCGAAATCGCCGGGGTTTACTTCAAGTCCAAGCTGGCGCATCTTTTCGATGCTTTCGATGGCGAGCAAGCTCACCTGGCGGTGGGTGGTGCTATCGGCATGGGCATCGCCCACGAGTCCGAGGTTTTCTTCAAGCAGTCCCTGTTTGATGTCCTGCTTAGGAGTGCCCTTTTTTTGGCTCCTGCATACGGCGATTACTTTACCGGAAGGACTTTCTGCCATAAACTCCTCCTTGCCTATATTATAGCTTATCCGGGCTTGCGGTCGAACCGATGTGGTTGTCCAGTACATCGGTGACACATATTGTTGTTGTTTTTGGATAGAAAACGGCTGTTTGGCGTCCTCACCTGACCTCTCCCGCAAGGGGAGAGGGAAAAGGCGAGGGTGAAATTCAGAGCAATTCCCCCTCACTTTGACTCTCTCGTGCTCTGGAAGAGGTAAACAGTCAACCTTTCCCTAATCTGCCGTGCCTTGTATATGTCGCCCATCTATCTGAACGAACTCAGTCCTTGATGCAATATAGTGGGTAAAGTTGGCTACACGACTTTATGTGTGGCGTGGTAAAATCTAGGCAGCGTGGCGATGCGACTGAGCAAGGCGGCGATTTTGCAATGGCGGCAGGCTAGAGGAGGTCTTGCCCTTGGTGAGATACGCTGTGGCGGTACCACCTTCCGTTGGGGGGAACGCACTTATGTGATGGGGATCGTCAATGTCTCCCCCGATTCTTTCTCGGGTGACGGTCTTAGCAGTGTGGAAGCGGCTGTGGAGCAGGCAAGGCGTTTTGTCGCTGAGGGTGCTGACATCATCGACATTGGTGGCGAGTCCACGCGTCCTGGTTCCAAGCCAATACCTGCTGAGGAAGAAATAAAACGTGTTATCCCTGTGGTGGAGAGGTTAGCCAAGGAAATTAAGATACCAATGAGCGTGGACACATATAAGTTGGAGGTTGCCCAGCGTGCCCTCGATGCCGGAGCCCAGATGATAAATGATATCTGGGGGTTGAAGATGGAGCCACGGCTGGCGCGCCTGGCAGCGGAGAAGAAAGTACCTATCATCTTGATGAGCAATCAGCGGGACAAACCGCAACGCCGGATCGTGCCCGCTGTCCTCGCCGATTTGAGGCGGTCTATTGACATGGTGCTGGATGCTGGTGTGCCCTGGAGTGATATAATCATTGACCCCGGTGTCGGCTTCGGGAAGACGCTGGAGCAGAATCTAGAGCTGGTATGGCGGTTGGATGAACTCAAGGTTCTGGGGAGACCGATTTTGCTTGGCACCTCAAGGAAGTCGATGATCGGGCTGGTGCTCGATTTGCCGCCTGACCAACGTCTTGAGGGCACGGCAGCTACGGTAGCCATAGGCATCGCTAAGGGTGCTGACATAGTCAGGGTGCATGATGTGCAGCCGATGATCAGGGTATGTCGTATGAGCGATGCCATCGTACGAGGCAGGTCTGAGTAACTGTGGCTACTGTGTATCTCGGGCTTGGTTCCAACCTCGGTGATAGACAAAAAAATTTGAAGCGGGCTTTGCAGTTGTTGGGACAATATGTGGTGGTAGAAAAGGTCTCCTCCGTCTATGAAACTGAACCGGTGGGCTTTGCGCAGCAACCAAAGTTTCTCAATGCTGTCTGCCGTGTTTCCGCCACTCTGTCACCGGAGCGACTTCTGATGGTAGTAAAGGAAATAGAAATGGAGATGGGGAGAAAGCCGTCTTTCCGTAACGCTCCCAGGCCGATTGACGTTGACATACTGTTTTACGAGGACGAAGTAGTCAACTCTTCGGGGTTGCAAATTCCTCATCCCCGGCTTGCTGAGCGGGCGTTTGTGCTCGTCCCTCTTGCGGAGATAGCACCGGACTTAGTGCATCCGGTGTACCTGAAGACGGTAACGGAACTGCTTGATGAACTGGAGGGCGTGTCTGGCGTTTGTAAATGGGCGGAAGCGGAGGCAATCCTAACCGGGAGGTGATGTGATGTACCGAATATCAGTAGAAGACCACTTTGACGCCGCTCATTATCTCAGGGATTATGGCGGCAGGTGTGAAAACTTACACGGTCACCGCTTTAAGGTAGTGGCAAGTATCACCACTGACAGGCTTGATAGCACCGGGCTAGCTTACGATTTCACCAAAATGAAGAAACACCTCAAAGAGGTGCTTTCTTCGTTCGATCATGTATGTCTCAATGAGGTGCCGCCGTTCGACAGGGTGAACCCTTCTTCGGAGAATATTGCCGTTACTATCTTCGACAGGCTTAAAGAGCGTCTTCCCGAGGGGGTAAGGTTGGCGAGTGTCGAGGTGTGGGAATCGCCACAGACATGGGTGACCTATACGCCGGACTAGGTCACTTTATTCAGGTATGGTGGTAACAGGTTGGGGATGCTTTCGGTGATCGGGTAATGATAGTCGCATTTCTGGCAGTAGAGGCTGCCAGAGACCACATCGCCATCTTTCTCTTCGGTTACTGAGAGTTGTAGTTCACCCTTGCATACCGGACACGCCAGAATATCCATCAGTTCTTTCTTCATGGTTTCACCTCAAGCACCTTTCGGGCTATTGCTGTATTGTTCTCGGCAGGCTTAACGGAACAGGTAAGCCCAGATCGACATCTTCACTTCTTTGGTAACGGTCTTTTCCTTGAGGACAGGTGTAGGCACCTCATGGTACCTGGTTACCTCACGGGACTTGGTCACCGTCCTGAGTTTGGTGACTTCCTCAGGATAGCTCATCTTTATCACTGCATGTGCCTGCCCGCTGCCCCAGTACCAGTCATGATAAAAATAAGGCCATACACGGCAGTCGGTGCCATCGCTGTCCGGACATCTAATGTAGTAGTAAACAGGGTAAGGATATGTGTAACCCTCGATGCTTACTGTTATGGTGCCGGGCTTGTCTACGGTGAATGTGTATGACCAGCTTGCAGGGTAAACATAAGCATCGTAAATGGTGGTTGTCCGGGTCTCGGTCACCTTATAGGGCTCTTCCTCGGTATAGCTTTCAGTGACGGTGTAAGGCTGCTTTTTCATCTCTGTGTCCCAGTACTGTTCTGTAACCTGAACAGTGGCTGTCTTGATGGGCAAAGCGAAGATGATGCACAGCAGAACTATAGGAGAGACGGCAGCGACGACAAGTTTCCAGTGATTGGTCAGGTAGTTTTTAATCTTTTCGAGCACCATTTTCCCCTCCCTCCGGCTAATTCAATTATAGCAGAATTACGACCTCAGTTCATTTTTTTCGATGTGTGCCAGGAGTGAGTGTAGCTCAGCCCTGTGGCAATTCTATCATCCTATCGGCGATAGTATCGTAAGTGTCTCCCAGGGTGAAGATGATCACCTGCTGATTTTTGCCGATCTCTTTAAGCGAGTTAAGCGCTCGTTGCAGGCGAATGTTGTCGAAATTGTATAACGGGTCGTCCAGTATCAAAGGTGGCTGTTTGTCACGATAGATGACCTGTGCTAGTGCCAGACGGCAGGCGAGGTAGAACTGATCGATAGTACCGCCGCTGAGTTCCTCGGGTTCCACCGGTGCGCCCTTTTCTCTGGAATAAATGGTGAATCCCAGTAAATTTGCCTGCTTGAGTTCCACCTCTTTATATCTGCCATCTGTGAAAGTGCTAAGGTTGTTCTCCACTTTTGTTTTCAGTTCGTCGTGTATTGCTGTGAGGGTCTCATTTCTAGCCTGCAAAATGAACTTTTTGGCGAGTTCATAGATCGCTAGTTTCCTTTTCCACTGCTCCAGTTCCTCTCTCATGTCTTGTAGTTTCTCCTCCGTCTGGCTCAATTCTTCAGCATCGTAGGGGGCAGTCTTTATCTTCAGTTCCAGCTCTAGCTTTTTACTCTTAAGCCTTTCCTGTGCCTCCTCGGACTCCTTTTTTCGCCTCTCGTACTTAACGAAGTCTTCCGCGGACAGCCTGGTGTTTTCCAGTTCTGGGGTGAGCCTTTTCTCTGCTACTGCTAACTCACCAGCCAGCTTGTTTTTTTGCTCTTCGATCTGTTCCGCTGTTTGCCCGCCCAGCATGGCATCCCGCTTTGTCTGGCAGTCTTTCAGGTCTTGAGTCAGCTGTTCGAAGTAGCGGTATTTGTGGTCAAATTCTTCGCGGGAGTTGCATTGTATTCTCAGCAGGGTCTGAACCTCTTCTTGCTTAAGGTTATCGAGCGCATTTTCCATCTGCTCAATCCTTTTCTCCAGTTCCCTTTTTTCTGTAATAGAAGTGGCGATATAACTTCTTGCCCACAGCGACACTATGACCAATATTATGCCGATGCCGCCAGCAGCCGCTGCCGCTGAATTGATGAGCATAGCGGCAAAACCGAGTACCGTGACAATAGCGCCTGCTATCAACACGCCTTTCGATGCCATCACCAAGACAAGCCCACGTTTTCTGAGATATTCCTCTTTACTGGACAATTCCTGTCTTATCTTTGCCAGGTCACCGCTTTTGTCCCGGCGTTTCATATCCAGTTCCTCGAGACCTTTCTTTATCTCCGTTATCCTTTCTCCGCTGTCGAATCCGGGGATACCTTGCAGTTCCCGTCTCAGCCGCTTTATTTCACCTTCCAGTGATCTTATATCGCTGTCTAATTTATTGATACTGTCAAAATCTTTCTTCAGTCTTGCAATTTCCCTTTCTATATCCCTTAGTTCCTTGTTTTTATCCAGCAGGGTCTGGCACATATTGAGCTCTTCTATCACTTGTGAAAGTTGCCTTTCCACGTCTGGAAGTTCCCGTTTCAGCCGTTCTATCTCCTCAACTTTTTCTCTGATTTCATTTAGCCTCTGTTCCTGCTTTTCTATCTGCTCCTGTACCCTGGCGATCGGTCCAGGCTCTTTGGTGGGTTTTTCCAGCCCCTTTTTCAGCCAGGAGATTTCCTCGTCGAGCCTTCGGACGATATCGGTGGCAGTAACCCCTCCGGGGCTGCCGGTGACTATTTTCTCCAGGTTTCTGCTGAGTTCCTCTTTGCCTGACTCGATGTCTCTGAGTTCGTCCTGTTTGATGCACGAGGTAGAGAGGAATATGTCACGGGAGTCGGTGCCAAGTAACTGGTGGAGCTTTTCGCTGACCTGGCGTTTGGTATCCCACCTATCTTTCCCATCTGCGAGGCATAAAGTCTTCTTGTTAAAGTCCTTTTCCAAAAGATATTGGACACCGCCGGATTCGAGCTCAATACTAATTTTGCCTTTGCTCCCTGCCCCCCAGGTCCAGAGCTTCTCCAGCCCCTTTTTATTGCTTGTAGGGTCTTCGAATATCGCGGTGAGCATTCCTTCGAGGAGGGTGGACTTGCCAGACTCGTTCAAAGGACCTTTAACCACGTTTACACCGGGGCTGAAGCGTACTTCCATTTGCTCCCTGAACTTCTTAAAGTTCTGAAGCTTGACTTTTCTGATCAGCATCAGAGCACCCTTCTACCTTCCAGCAGTGCCAGTCCGAGTTGCAGGGCTTCCTCAGCGTTTTTCCTCTCAAGCTGATCTTGGCACTTTTCAATGTAGTCCTTCATCAACTGTACGAAATTGGCGATGATGAGACGCCCTTCGTATTGCCCTTCTGAGAGACGTGGATAGGAAAGGTCATCGATTTTGAGGTGAAAGAACAGGTGTTGAAGTTCTGTGGTCAGTTCTTCGCGGTCCATGTCGTCTACGCGCGCACCCTTGAGTGTGACCCTGCGTACTAGATTGAGGTCAGCGCCCTGGCTTATCCTGCTTTTGAGTTCTGAGAGGTCATTTATGGAGGAGAAATCTATGGTCACCTCGTCATAGCGGCGGCATCCGACCTGCCTTCTTTCTACCGTTGTATCTCCTGAGTCAAGGATGGTCACAAGAAGGCATTGTCCAGGTTCTTTCTGGTCGAGGGAGATGAGTTCAGGGGAGCCTGAGTACCATGCGGTGACTCCCTTTTCCAGACAGGGGTAAGCCCGATGCCAGTGCCCTAAAGCAATATAGTTCATGCCGCTGCTTCTAAGTTGTTCTATGGTGAACACATGGTCATCTCTGTCCACTGAGCCTATGTCGAGCGAGCCATGCGCCATCGCCACATGGAAACGACTCGATGTCAGCGGGTGGAGTCCTTCAAGCGGACTTTCATAGGAGCGGTTGCTTATGTTCGGTCTACCGTGGACAGTGAGGTTGAGCCGGGGAAACGCCTTGATCAACCAGCCTTCACCCGTGAAGACTATCACATTGGGGCACAGGGTCTGAAAGTCTACCTTGCGGTAGATGGAGTCTTGATCGAAGCAGTCGTGGGTGCCCGGTATGATACAGACGTGTATATTGTCTTTCGCCAGCAGGTCGAACTGCTCTTTAACGAGCTGAATATCTTTTTGTGCCACAAGGTTAGAATCGAACAGGTCGCCAGCGATAAGCAAAATATCTACCTTCTCATCCCTGGCTAGCGAGACCAGTTTTTTGAAGGTAGCCCTGACCTGTTCCCGTTGTTCCCTGCCTTTTTCTCCCAGAGTGGTGAATTTAGCGCCGAGGTGGATATCAGCGGTATGCAGCAGCCTGACCACAGCTTCCCCTTTATAAGCGGAGTCACAATGAGTCTGCCTTTATATTAGCAGTCGTTGGGTCTGGAGTCAAAAGGGTGTCACCAAGTATTGCACCGGGTCAGCTATTGTGCTAGAGTTGGGCTGGCTGGGTGAGCCTGATGTCTCAGGTGGTAAGGCTGGCACTCTTTTTGCTGCTTGTTGCTGGTTTTCTAGCCCGGCTCCGATTTCCGGGCAGACTTATGGGTGTGGCAAGGGGGAATCAGCTTACAATTTTCCGGGCAGGTCACCGGTGGCGGTACGTGTCAGGTAGTCGGGCAGAATAGCGCGGGGCACTAATGTGGTGGAAAACAAAGTCTTAAAGTACAGGTGGGTCATCCTTGCCGTTTACATGTATGCGTCAGCCCTGACTCAGATGTACTGGTTGAATTTTGCTGCTATTACCACCTACCTGGAGTCAAATCTCCATATAACGGCGATGAGTGTGGGACTGCTGACGCTGGTCTTTCCGCTGGTGCAGGTCTTGCTCACCATGCCAGCGGGCATTGTCATTGACCGGAAGGGATTTAAGTGTGGTGTAGGGATAGGTGTAATTTTTACCGGTGTTTTTGCCATGCTGCGCTTGGTGAACCCCGATGCTTATTTGCTACTTCTTGTTTCTCAGATAGGGATTTCCATCGGGCAGCCATTCGTGCTGAATGGCATAACCAAGCTTGCGGCTACATGGTTCCCAAAGGAGCAGGAAGCCACTGCGGTTGGTCTCGGGTCTCTAGCCTTATTTATTGGCATGATGGTGGCACTCGGTGCTACTCCTGTCATAGTGGAAGCACTGGGTTTCCAGGCTATGGTCCTGATATATGGCATCATGGGGATTCTGGGGGTGGCACTGTTCTATACTCTGGTGAGGTCGGAGCCGCCGGTGTCGGTACTGAGTGAAGAAGAGGGGGTGTCTAACTGGGAAGGGATTAGAAGGATTCTAAAAATCAGGGACTTCGTAATTTTGGGATTTATAGCCCTTATAGGCATTGGTGTCTTTAACGGGCTAGCCACCTGGCTGGAGAAGATTTTGAATGAACTGCATCGGATCCCCATGACCGATGCTGGTACCATAAGCGCTGTGCTGGTCTTCAGCGGTATGCTCGGGTGCATAGTCATACCTGTGGTCTCAGACAAAATCAGACGGCGCAAGCCTTTTCTGCTGCTGGCGTCTGGAGTAGGGGCTGTAGGCATGGTTTTCCTTATGTTCGCCGAGGGTTTTGCACTGAACTTGGCGAATGGCATGATGGTCGGTTTCTTTCTAATTTCTGCGCTACCCATAATGTTAACCATGTCGCGAGAGATCACAGGAGCCAGATTTGCCGGAATTTCCGTTGGCTATTTACAGCTATTGGGGAATGCGGCTGCGGTGGCTATCGTTCCCCTGATGGAGTTTCTGCGCGGGATGACAGAAGCGCATATTTTGCCGCTGGTTTTTCTGGCTACGCTACTAATTACATCTTTCATACTGGCAACTCGCATAAGGGAGACTGCCAGAAGTTAAAGCTTGTGACCCTATGGGAGGCTTTTTGAGAACCAGGAACGAGTAAGTGCTGGCAGAAAAAGGAGGTGCAACTTGGTATGGCAAGAATTTCTGGGCTATGGGGGTGGGCTATTTATAACTGTTGGGTTCATTCCGCAGGTGTGGCGTCTCTTTAGATTGAAGAGTGCACACGAGATAAGTCTTCCCTTCACCTTACTTTTTCTAGCAGGTACCATTTGCTGGCTGGTCTACGGGGTCTTGCTGGACTTAGCGCCTGTGATTCTGTGGAATACAATATCGCTGGGTCTGATGTGTGCCTTACTGTTTGCCAAGCTCAAGTATGGAAGATGATTCGGAAAATGTGATAGATGTACCGGATGCGCCACGTTAACGTACCACCGTCGTGGCGCAGATAATAAATGCCCAGCGCACCAGCCATCATCGGACCACCATTATCCATTGCCTCTGCTTATTCCGACAAACATTGCCTCTCCAATGGGCGGGTCTGGACTTGCCTGTCCTGCGTCTAAAGGTCAAAAAAGGACTTAAAGGGACATAACTTGACTGTTTAGTAATTTAGTGCTATGTTAATGGTGTCGGTGGGGTACGCAAACACCAGACCAGCAGGGCTCAATATTAGGGGGATACAAGACAGCATGGCAGAACTTATGACGGTTGGGGAGCTGGCTTCTTATTTGCGAGTCACGGAAAAGACTGTGTACCGGTTATTGAAGCGAGGTCTGCTCCCGGCGACTAAAGTGGGTCGTCAATGGAGGTTCGATAAAGCTCTGGTCGATGGATGGCTGCGTCAAAGACCGGTGGAGGCTAAAGCAAGCATACTTGTTGTTGATGATGAGCAGTCTATTCGCTTGATGTTCAAGCAGACACTTGAAGAGTTAGGTCACCGGGTTGAGGTTGCTGAGTCCAGTCTTAAAGGGTTAGAACTGGTAAAGCAGCGGAATTTCGATATGGTTTTTCTTGACCTCAAGATGCCGATGATGGATGGGGCGGAGCTTTTCCGCCAGATAAAAGCTTTAAGACCCAAGTTGCCGGTGATCATTATAACTGGCTATCCGGATAGTGAGATCATGGCACGGGCTTTAAGCCTGGGTCCCTTCGGAGTCATGAACAAGCCTTTCAGCGCATCAGACATTATCACTGCTGTTAACACTTTTGTTCAATTTACTGCACCAAAGGTGTAGAAAGGAGCTAGTCTCATGATAACCAGGGATGAATTGTTCAGAACAGGGAACCAGGAGAGGATCTGGCAAAAATATTGCGGTTTTCTTGACCTCTCGCTGTCCGAGTTCATGGAAATACAGGAGCAGCTACTGATGGACCAGATTGAGCTGGTGCATAACAGCCCTCTGGCTAAGAAGTTTATGCCTAGAAAGCCGAAAGATGTAGCTGAGTTCCGCAAGATTGTCCCCTTGACCACCTACAAGGACTATGCGGAATATCTCGATGCTAAAAACGAGGATGTTCTGGCGGTCAAACCCTATTGCTGGGTCTGCACCTCTGGTCGGGGAGGGACTTTTAAGTGGGTCCCTTATACCGAGACAGCTATTGAGAAATTCGGTGCGCACTGCATTGCACTTATGATTTTAGCCTGTGCCAGTAGAAAGGGTGAGGTCAATGTTACCAGCGGTATAAGGGTATTGCATAACCTGCCGCCACCTCCTTATCTGACAGGGATTATGGCTGCGATACTAGCTCGGCAGCTAGATGCTCGCGTTATCCCTCCTCTCAACAAATATCAAGGAGCGGATTTTGAGACCAGGATGCTGGCCGGTTTTCAGATAGCATTGCGAACCGGGGTGGATATGTTAAGTTCTCTAACCAGCATTCTGGTCAAGATGGGCGAAAGGTTCACTGAAAGTTCGGGGCGGTTGAGCTTCGACTTGCGCATGTTGCACCCACAGATAATGTTGCGTCTGCTTCAGGCTTGGCTCAGGTGTAAGAGGGAAGGTAGGAGTATACTACCCAAAGATCTCTGGGCTGTAAAGGGGCTTGCCTGTTATGGGACAGACACTAGTATCTACAAAGACGAACTCTTACGCTATTGGGGTAAGCAACCGCTGGAGATTTATGCTGCTACCGAGCCGGGGCTGATTGCGACCCATGCTTGGAACAAGAAGACTATGACCTTTGCTCCATCGTCCTGTTTTCTGGAGTTTATTCCTGAAGGGGAGTGGCTGAAAAGCCGGGAGAATAAGGATTACCGTCCCTCCACCGTGCTTCTAGACCAAGTCGAGGCTGGGAAGCGGTATGAAATAGTCTTTACCAGCTTTTATGGGATGCCGTTCCTGCGCTATAGGTTGGGAGACCTTATCAGGATAGTTGCCCTGGAAGATGCGGAGGCGGGGATCAAAATCCCTCAGATGGTGTTCGACAGCCGGGCTGATGACCTTATTGATGTTGCCGGTTTCGCCAGACTGGATGAGAAAACTATATGGCAGGCTATTGCTAATACAGGAATAAAGTATGAGGACTGGTCTGCACGCAAGGAGTATGAACAGGGTAACCCTGTTATACGCCTCTACATTGAGCTAAAAGAGGCGAAAGAGGCTGAAGATTTAGCGAAGCTAATTCACCAGGAACTCTCAGCGATTGTTAGTGACTATAAAGACCTGGAGAATATGTTAGGTATAAGACCGTTGAGGGTAACTCTCTTACCTGCCGGGAGTTTCCAGCGATATTACGAAAAAAGGAAAAAAGCGGGTGCTGACCTAGCCCATCTGAAGCCACCTCATATGAATGCTTCGGATACCATTATCCAGGACCTTGTGGGTCACAGGGCGCAGCTTACTACCTAGGGGGAACATGAACTTATATCTGGTGTTACCACTAGTCCAGACCTTTTTCAGCTTAGCGTTAGCGGGGGTAGTGCTAACGAGGCGTTTCCGCACCGTGGCTCATTACCTATTTTTTCTATTCTTATTTGGTCTAGCTACCTGGGGTGTCATCATTTTCTGCATGCGGGCGAGTCCGGATATTGAGCATGCTTACTTTTGGGAGAGATGGCTGATACCATTGGGTCCTTTCATATCGGTGCTGTTCTATCATTTTTCCTGTCGCTATACCGCTGCCAAGACTAGGGGGTGGCTTCTGTTTACTTTCTATTTCATCTGTGTACTTTTTATCCCCTTGGCTGCTACGCCTCTTATATTCAGTGGTATGCAGGTAAAGCCGTATGGTTATGCACCTATATTTGGTCCTGTAATGCCTTTCTGGATGCTGTTTAGTTATACGATGCTCTTTATGGCGCTTCTGGACCTTTTGAGAATGCGCAGGGTCTCTATTGATACTGAACAAAGAAACCGCGCTACCTATATCATCATAGGAGTAATTTTGGCGTTGATCGGAGGCAGCTTCGATGTCCTTCCAGTGCTGGGACTACCACTATACCCGGGTGCAATAATAGGTAACATTGCTTTCTGTGCGCTGACCACGATAGCCATTGTGAAACACAATCTTCTTGATATTCAGATTGTAGTGCGTAAAAGCGTCGCCTATATTTTGACCAGTGCCATTGTTGCAATTCCTTTTGTGGGTGTCTTTCTCCTGATCACCTATGTTTTTGAAGAGATAAGGTCTGCCCCCTGGTTTTATCTTCCCCTGTTCATTGTGCTGGCTTTTGGCGCACCGTACCTATGGCAGTGGTCTCAACAGCGGGTCGACCGATGGTTCTATCGGGGCAGATATGATCACCTAAAGGCTCTGGAGGCTTTCAGTCAGCAAACTCAGAGCATCACAGACTCTGCTAAGCTGGGCTCTGTGATGGTTGACCTGATTGCCAAGGCATTACAGTGCCGAAATGTCTATTTCCTGCAATCGTCAGCCCCAGGTGGCGAATTTGTCCAGGTGGCTTATGCCGGTTCGAATAGTTCTTTGTATGACATACGCTTCAGTAGCCGGAGCGTTCTTGTGAAATATCTGGAGCGTTCCAGAGGCATACTATCGCACGAGGATATTGAATTCGTCCCCCAGCTGCAAGGTCTTACCTCCAGAGAAAAGGAAACCCTGGAACGAATAGGTGCAAAGTTTGTCGTCGGACTAAAAGCGTCCAGCGGTCGGCTATCGGGGCTGCTTGTCTTGGGACCAAAGCTTTCGGAGGGACGTTATACCGTTGAGGATAAGCAACTAATTTCTGCTGTTGGTAGCCAGGTTGCTACCAATCTGGAGAATGCGAGACTTTATAATGAAAGTTTGCGCGAAATGAGAGAGCGTAAGCAGGCAGAAACGGCGTTACTTAAGTACAAACTGGCGGTGGACAATTCAGCGGATTTAATCGCAGCCGTAGACCGGAATTATGTATATATTCTGGCGAACCAGACTTTTCTGAAATACCACTGTTTGGAGTTGGAGCAGGTTGTTGGTCATACTGTTGCTGAAGTGCTGGGTGAGGAAATATTCAAAGAGATAATCAAGCCGAATATAGACCGCTGCTTGCGAGGGCAGGTGGTTGAGTGTGAGACGGAGTATAACTATCCAGGAATTGGTAGCAGGTGCCTGGACATATTGTACCATCCGCTTAAGAGCAATAATAGACGGGTCATCGGAGTTGTGGCTGTGATGAGAGACGTTACCGACCGCAAGAAAGCTGAGGAGAGGGAGAGAAAGCTGCAGGAAGAGCTTGCTCTTTCCGGTCGACTAGCCGCGATCGGTCAGCTAGCAGCCGGTGTTGCTCACGAAATAAATAATCCGCTCACTGCGATACTGGGGTTCTCTGAGTGGCTATTGCAGCGAAGCGCTGATAAGGAGACCGCCAGAAATTTGAAAATAATCTATGATGAAGCCCAGCGGGCTGCCAATGTGGTGAGAAATCTTCTTACCTTTGCCCGTCGCCGTGAGCCAGCCAGACAACCTGTAGACATAAATGACGTCGTGCAGAAAGCACTGGAGTTGAGGGCTTATGAATTCAAAAGCGCTAATATCGAGGTTATTACCAAGCTTACCCCTGGGCTTCCACAGGTGCTGGTCGATTTCCAGCAGATTGAGGAGGTTTTCCTCAACATTATTTTAAACGCTGAGCAAGTTATGAGTGGTGAGAAGGGCAGGGGAAGGCTGGTGATCAAGACCGAAAGAGCAAACGGCTATGTGAGGGTTTCGTTTACAGATAATGGTCCGGGGATCCATCCCGAGCATCTTGACAAGATCTTTGACCCGTTTTTCACTACGAAGGGGGAGAGGGGTGGTACCGGGTTGGGTCTTAGTATCTGCCATGGTATTGTGACCAAGCACGGCGGCAAGATATACGCCAAAAGCGAACTAGGAAAAGGCGCCACCTTTTTTGTTGAGTTGCCGGTGTTAGTCGAGAATTAAGAAGTGCAGGCTACTGCAGAGTTACTCTTGTAGGTCTGTGGCTCGTTATGGACTTTATTATTTACCTTCCATCACAACTGTGACTAAAGCCCCCGGTCCTCCGTGGACACCTAACGCTGGGCCCAACCTGACCACACGGGGTACTATGTTGGGAAATAGCGAACGGGCATAATCAGCCAGCGATAGGGCTTCGTCTGGTGTAGTGCTATGGACTATTGCCAGGTCTCGAGCGTGACGGACCGACTTCAAAAAGTCACGGAGCCGCTCTATCCCTTTGTTCCGGGTGCGGGCTACCCCAGCAGGGCGGATCTGACCATCATGCAAACTGATGAACGGCTTTACATGGAGCAGTGATTCCACTGCCAGAACGCCTTTGCCCAGGCGTCCGCCTCTGACCGCATATTTTAAAGTGTCGAGTAGCGCCAGGACGCGCAGTTGCTTGATAGCCTGATGGGTCTCGGCTAGTACCTGCTGTAGACTGCCCCCAGCTTCGGCAGTTTTGGCTGCGACCAGGGCAACGAGCCCTTGCCACATAGTAACACCTTTAGAATCAACAACCTCGATCTTAAGCCTTTTGTTCTTGTCTTGAGCAGTTTCCTTACCCATAAGCGCAGCATCATAGGTAGCGCTGTGCTTTCTGGTGATATGAATAGAGACGATTTCGTTTGTTTCCCGGGCTGCCTGCTCATATGCACTGGCAAAATCTCCGGGTGAAGGTGCTGCGGTGGAGGGGTGAATCGGGCTGGTCGTGAGTTTATGGTAGAACTCGTCACAGTTTATGTCGACCCCATCGCGATAGACCTCTTCGCCAAAACGCAAGTATACCGGGACCACGGTGATCCCCAGCCGTCTGGCTTCGTCCTGTGTGATGTCCGAGCCACTATCGGTAATGACTTTAACTTTCATAAGCTGTCACCTCATTTCGCAAGGATGCACTTGACTAAGTCAGCAGGAATAACAGGGTAGATTGTCAAAGTATATCTTAAAGTGACGAGGGATGTAAATAACAATGCGATGGGGCGAGAATATTATTACGGAAAAAGGCGGCACAGTTATAGATAAATCGCAGGTTGCATGCCCTGCCCCTGAAAGCTTGACTTGTCCCACTTTGTATGCTATAGTTATTGCAAATAATTTGCATTAGCATTTAACACACAGAACTATGAGGAGTTTCTAGATGTCGGAGCATGTTGGCAGGGAGCTCAGCCTGCGAAAGGCGTTGACTGGAGCGAGTCGGCGGGTGACGGCGAAACGGACGCTGTTGTTGGAGCTTCTACAGCAGAGCCCGGAGCATATGGACGCTGAGGAACTGTACCGGAAAGCTCGAGAGCAGAATGCAAGGATGAGTCTGTCCACGGTGTATCGAAACCTGCAACTTTTCAAGGAGCTGGGGTTAGTGCAGGAACACCATTTCATCGAGGAGCACCATCATTATGAGGCGAAGCCGGAAGCGGAGCACCAGCACCTCTTGTGTGTTGGCTGTGGCAAGGTGGTGGAATTCGCCTGTCCCATGAGCCAGAAGATGAAGGAAGAAACGGCAAAGAGGTATGACTTCGACATTTTTGATGTCGAAGTCCGTATGGTCGGGCTGTGTTCCGATTGTCGTCACAAAGACGGCGGTAAGAATGGGGGAGGCGATGTCTGAGAAGCTGGTGTTGTCTTTATCTCAGATGAGCACGGGGCAGAGTGGCATTGTGGTGCAGGTGATGGGCGGTCATGGAATGGTGCGGCGACTTGAGGCTCTGGGTATTAGACCGGGAAAGAGGATCACCAAGGTGAGTTCCATGTTATTTCGTGGTCCAGTTACAGTGAGAATAGACAATTCACAGGTGGCAATTGGTTTCGGTGTGGCAAGACGGGTGATGGTGGAAGTCAATGCTGCCAGTTAAGTCTTCAAGCAGACCTGGAAGAGTCCTTTTGGTAGGGAGCCCCAATGTAGGCAAGAGTGCCCTCTTTTCACGGCTCACGGGCACATACATTGTTACTTCTAATTATCCGGGCACCACTGTTGAGTTCACCCGTGGCTATCTGAAATTGGCGGGTGAGCAGGTCGAGGTTATCGATGTGCCTGGCACCTATACGTTAGAGCCCACCTGTAAGGCGGAGGAGGTTGCTGTGAAGATGTTACAGCAGGGCGGACTGGTGATAAACGTAGTTGATGCCACCAATTTAGAGAGAAACCTAGGGCTTACATTGGAACTGCTGGAAAGAGGTGTCCCGCTGGTGGTAGCACTCAATATGTGGGACGATGCCCGTCATCGGGGTATAAAGATAGATGTTGACAAGCTTGAAGAGTTGCTCGGTGTGCCGATAGTACCTACTGTGGCGGTGACCGGGGAAGGGGTGAAGGAGTTAGTAAACAGGATTGTGGAAGCAAAAGTCCCGCAGGTCACCTTTTCTACCAGTGAGGAGCGGTGGGCTAAGGTGGGTGAGATTGTGGGGCAGGTGCAGTCATTGAGCCATCGCCATCATACCTGGAGCGAGGCTGTTGGCGATGTCGGCAGCCATCCGATATGGGGGTTTGTTCTGGCATTGGTGGTGCTGATGGCTGCCTTCTGGGCAATCAGGCTTGTCGGTGAAGGGATAATAAAGTATGTGACCGATCCGTTTTTCGAGAGGGTATGGGCTGTGTTATTGATGAAGTTAAGTCCTCTTCTGGGAGGTGGTGGGGTGTGGCATGACATCATAGTGGGTAAGCTGATAAGCGGAAGTATTGATTTTATGCAGTCCATGGGGCTGCTGAGCACAGGGCTTTACATTGAGTTTGGCGTGGTGATACCTTACATCGTTGCCTTCTATTTTGTGTTAGGGTTACTCGAGGATATTGGATATTTGCCGCGTCTGGCGGTGCTGATGGACACGCTGTTGCACAGGTTGGGACTGCACGGTTATGCCATAATCCCTACCATGCTGGGCTTTGGTTGCAATGTGCCGGCAATAATGGCTACCAGGATTCTGGAAAGCCGGAGGGAGAGGTTTATCACCGCCACTTTGATTTCTATCGGGGTTCCCTGTGCTGCTTTACAGGCTATGATTTTTGGACTGGTGGGCGAGCAAGGGTTCCAGTATGTAGCTATAGTCTATGCGAGTCTGTTTGTGTCATGGATTATCATCGGGCTTATTCTTAACCGTGCTGTCAGGGGGTTCAGCCCGGAGCTTTTAGTGGAAATACCGCCTTATAGGTTCCCACCGTGGCGTGTCATCGGTCAAAAGCTTGGGCTCAGGGTATCAATTTTTATCAAGGAGGCTTTGCCTGTAGTGCTGGGAGCAGTGCTGCTGGTCAATATCCTCTACACCTTCGGGGTTTTCGATTTCATAGCTGCTGCCACTGCACCACTGGTCAGCGGGCTGCTGGGGCTGCCTAAAGAGTCGGTGATCGCATTAGCTGTGGGCTTTTTGCGCAAGGATGTTGCTGTGGGCATGCTGGCACCCCTGGCTCTAACAGCTAAGCAACTGGTTGTAGCTTGCACTGTCTTAGCCATGTTTTTCCCCTGTGTAGCCACCTTTGTCGTTTTGCTGCGCGAACTTGGCGTCAAGGACATGCTTAAAGCTGCTGGTGTGATGCTGGTGGCGGCAACCGTTGTGGGCGCGCTGCAAAATCTGCTCCTGCCTGGCTAGTGGTTGAGAGGGGCACTATAGCTTTGTGGCAGCCCCACTGGCAAGCTTCTTGACGCAGGGGGTATAATTAAACCACAAATGTCGGGAGGCGGACTGTCATGATAGCTGAATGGTTCAAGACTCAGAAGCTTTTCGTGAGAGGTGGACAGAAGAGGGCTGAAGGTCAAGTCTATTACTTCCCTATCACGGGTGGTGTGGTCAAACGAAGGATTTCAAGACCGACGGTCAAGTTGTCGCTGAAGATAGCCGAGCTGGGCTTCAGGGCTTTGTTTAAGGTACTCATCCGCTATGAAGTCAGGGGTAAAGAGAACCTGCCGCCTGAAGGTCCGATAATTGCGGTATGTAATCATCTTCACATGCTAGACCCGGTACTGCACATACTCAGTATCTTGCCACGGGACAGTATATTCATGGCGAAGGAGGAACTTTTCCAGTACCTACCTGTACCTCTGTTCCGCATCTTGATGGATATAGCTGAAGCTTTCCCGGTGCGTCGGCGGGGGACTCCGGAGGAGAGACAACAGGCAATAGATTATGCGGTAAAGGTGCTGGAGGCTGGTATGGTCTTTGGTATCTATCCGGAGGGGACACGGAGCCGGACAGGGCAATTGAAAGATGCATACCATGGCTGTGCCTTGATTGCGCTGCGTACCGGTGCCCCGCTAATACCGGTTGGTATCTGGGGAACGGAGAGACTTACCGGAGCTGGCTGGCTTAAGCGACCGAAGGTTATAGTTAATTTTGGTAAGCCTTTCGAACTGCCGCCGGTCGGGGGTGAGGCATCGGAGAGAAGGCTGAAAGAACTTACCGACTACATAATGGGGAAGCTTGCCGCGGTGCTGCCGCCTGAGTACCGTGGAAGTTATCAGCCTTGCTGATAGTTCCCGTGTGGCTTAGATGAAAAAGGTCACCATAGAAAAAGCCCGTGAGCTGGGCTTTTGTTTTGGTGTCAGGCGAGCGATAAAGATAGTCGAAAACGCGGCTAGAGAACATAAGCACATAGCCACATTTGGTCCCATTGTCCACAATCGTTTGGTAGTGGACAGGCTAAGGGGACTCGGGGTCAGGGTGGTAAACAGCCTTGAGCAGATAGATGGCGAGACCGTGGCTATTCCCTCTCACGGTGTCCCGCCAGAGTTGTTGCTGGAACTGCGGTCGTGTGGGTTCAGGGTGATAGATACTACCTGCCCCACCGTACGTCGGGCACAGAGGGCTGCTAAGAAGCTTGCTGACGCGGGTTTCAAGGTGATAATTTTTGGTGACAGTGGGCATCCCGAGGTGAAGGGGCTACTCGGCTGGGCAGGCGGGGGTTCAATAGCTACAATGGACGCTGGTAACATAGCTGTAGACAGCCTGGGGCGCAAGCTGGGTATCGTTTCTCAAACTACACAAAGTTTGTCCGGATTTGCCCGGTTCGTTGCCGGTCTACTTACTGCTGCAGGCCCTTATACACAGGAGGTGCGCATCATCAATACCCTCTGCCAGAAGACACAGAAGCGTCAGGATGCTGCGTTGGAACTGGCAAGGAGGAGCGATTTGATGATAGTCGTCGGGGGCAGGAACAGTTCTAATACCAGGCAGCTTGCCGATGTGTGCTCTTTGGTAGTGGAGACGCACCTGGTTGAGAAGGCTGATGAGCTGGTGCCTGGCTGGTTTGCCGGTAAGCGGCATATCGGGGTTACCGCTGGCGCTTCCACCCCGGAAGAGGCTATAGACGAAGTTATGTCGAGATTACGGTCACTGGTAGGAGATGGCTAGCTTTAGCCGAGCCTATCATCGAGCTTTCGTCCGCCGATAAGGTGCAGGTGGAGATGGGGCACCACCTGACCACCGTCAGCTCCGCAACTAATAGACAGGCGATAACCGCTGTCAGCTATATTCTCCTTACGCGCTAGTTCGCTGGCTACCAGAATGACGCGCCCGATGAGGTTTGTGTGCCGGGGAGTAAGGTCGTTTAGCGAGGCGATGTGAGTTTTGGGGATGACGAGGATGTGGGTGGGTGCCTGAGGGTGTATATCCCGAAAGGCGACAATTTCATTGTCCTGAAAAACGATGTCCGCCGGTATTTCCCCGGCGACTATGCGGCAAAAGATGCATTCCATGGTGTTCTGAATTGCTTAAGGTACTTTGATTGACAGGCAGGTAACTGTCCTTTTAATGCCGGGTATCGGGTGTATCTTTTCCGTGACCAGGTTACCGATGGCGTTGAAGTCGTTGTGCTCCACCACTGCAATGACATCGTAGGGTCCGGTCACCAGGTCAACCGACTTTATCTCTCTGGCTTTGAGGTTGTTTAGTGTGGCAACGACTTCTTTGGTGCGACCGACTTCTGTTTCGATGAGGACAAATGCTTTAGCTGGCATCTCCACCCCCTTTCGATTAAATTCTAACCTACTGCCTTACATTTGCGCAACTTGTCGATTTGTGATTTGGAGTAGCCCAACTCCTGCAGTATTTCCTCGGTGTGCTGCCCTGGTAATGGTGGCAGCCTTCTTATCCTGCCTGGAGTGTCGGACAGCTTTATGGCGATGCCAGGTTGTTTTATCTTCCCCCGAGACGGGTGGTCGATTTCCACTATCATCTGTCGGTGGACTATCTGTGGGTCGTCAGCCACTTCCTCCAGCTTGTAGACTTTGCCCACAGGGACATTTTTCTGCGACAGAAATTCAAACCACTCGTCTCGTGTCCTTGTGAGGAAGACTTGTTTTAAGAAAGAGGAGATTTCCGACCATTTTTCATCGCCGGGCGGGCGGTAGAAATGCTCTACGGCGATGTGGCGCGGGATGTATTCCTCCTTACCTAAAGCACGGCACAGGTTCTCCCAGAACCAGGGTTCGACGCAACCGATGCTGATATACTTATCGTCTTTTGTGCGGTAGACACCGTAGTAAGGATATGCGCCGTGAAGCCAGGACTCGCCTCTATTTATAGAGGTAGCGGTGGCAAAATGCAGACTGAAAAGCCAGGAGAGCAGGGTGATGACCCCATCTGTATATGATATGTCGACATATTGCCCCCTGCCTGTCTTTTCCCGTGCTATCAGGGCGGCAAGGATGCCGATAACGCCGTGCAGTGATGCTCCGGCAAAGTCTGCCAGCAGGTTGAGGGGGATGACCGGTGTGTCGGAGCTACCAATGATACCGAGTGCGCCGGCTATGGATATGTAGTTTATATCGTGCCCTGGCAGTGCGCTGTAAGGTCCGTCCTGACCATAGCCGCTCAGCGAACAGTAAACGACACGGTTATTGATGGCATTTATGGTCTGAAAGTCAATCTTCAAACGCTTGGCTACGCCGGGTCTGAACCCTTCGACGATGACATCTGCTGTGCTGGCTAGCTGGTAGAATATTTTTCGCCCGTCTTCGGACTTGAGGTTGAGCCGGATGCTCCTTTTGTTACGGTCAAGAGCATCCGGGGTTATGTCACTTTTATCATCCTGCTCGGTCAACAGCGCAGCAGCACCGGACCCACGGGAGCTGGCTTCTGGCGGTGCGGCAACTTTGATGACATCGGCTCCCAGGTCGCCGAGGATCATGGTACATAGTGCACCAGGGGGCAGGTGGGTGAGGTCAATGACTCTAGTATCTTCCAGAGCGAGCATGTGGCTTTCTCAAATGAAATTCAGACTCATAATACTTTGCCAGGAGAATGTTCGTCAAGAAGCAATTGTGCGGTGTCCAAGACATACTATACAGTTTTTAAGCTATGGATACTCTGAATATATTAAGGTTATACTGGAGCTTTTAAAACTGGACATTAGCAACTTGGAGTGGCAAAAGTATGAAACATGGACACCATACCCGCCTGCTGACAGGCAAGATTGATTATAAGCAGCTTAGGGAGCTCAATCCTGAGACAGCCAGAATGGCGGTACTAGAGTATTTAAGGAGCAATGGACATAACGTCTCCCAGGCGGCATTGGTTTTCGGGATAAACCGGGCAGTTGTTTACGACATCCTCAGGA
>Ga0315298_1002056_pt1 | contig 35370 bp, 34 predicted proteins | sample WHS_1_MG_FD_203077 | JGI IMG/M metagenome (GOLD analysis project Ga0315298, IMG submission 203077) | Extremophilic microbial mat communities from Washburn Hot Springs, YNP, Wyoming, USA - WHS_1_MG | ecosystem: Environmental > Aquatic > Thermal springs > Hot (42-90C) | place: USA: Wyoming...
CCACGATTTCCTCGGCCACGGCCCTGGCCTGGCGTACCACTTCGCTTTCCTCGGCCTGCTTCTCCAGCTGTTTCTGCGCATTCTCCAGCAGCCGCCCGGCTTCTTTTTTGGACTCGGCGAGCACCTTTTCCCTTTCCTGCAGCACCCACCTGGCCTGTCTGATTTCCTCGGGCAAAACGGTGCGGATCCGGTCCACGTAATCGAGCAGGCTTTCTTCGTCCACCAGCACTTTTCTGGTCATGGGGATTTTGGGGCTGTTTTGAATTAATTCCTCCAGTTCGTTCAGAACGGTGAAAAGCTCCATCTTATCCGGCTATCCCTCCCGGCCCGCTTCCCGGCGGGCATTGAATTTTTCACGCAGCCGTTCTTCCACCGGCGCGGGCACCATGTCCCGCACGCAACCGCCGAAATAGGCCACTTCCTTGACGGCACTGGAACTGATAAAGGAAAACTCCGCCCGGGTCATCAAGAAGATGGTATCCACCGTGGAGACCAGTTTCTTATTGGTCAGGGCCATCATAAACTCATTTTCAAAATCGGAAATCGCCCGCAGTCCGCGTACGATGGCCTGCGCATTCTTACTGCGGGCATAGTTCACCGTAAGACCCTCAAATGAATCCACCAGCACGTTGTAATAGGGCTGCAGCACCTCGCGCAGCATGTCCACTCTTTCCGCCACGGAAAACAGGGGTTTTTTGGCGGTATTCCGGGAAACAGCTACAATCAACTGATCAAAAAGACAGGCGGCCCGTTCGATAACATCCAGGTGGCCGTTGGTAACAGGATCGAAACTTCCCGGATAAACGGCTATACGCAAAAAGTTCCTCCCCTTTCGGCGGCGGAACGCCGACTCCGCCGCCGCGATCAAAATTGCCGGTTGTAAAACGAAAGCACGGTGTCGCCATACCTTTCCCGGCGAAAAAGAACCATCCCCGCACAGTCCGCAGGCAGGTTTTCCCGTTTGCCGCTCTCCACCACAACCCAGCCGTCCGATTTCAGGAGCCCGCACTGTCCGATCAGGGCCAGGGCGGATACTTCCATTCCCATTCCGTAGGGAGGGTCGACGAAAATGAGATCGAACCGCTCCTTTGCGGACATCTCCCTGACGGCCGCCGGCACGTCCATTTTCAGAACCACCGCCCGGCGCTCGCAGCCGGCGGCGGCCAGATTGTCGTGGATGGCCCGGACGGCCCGGGCGTCCCGCTCGACGAACACCGCCCGTTCCGCCCCCCGGCTCAAAGCCTCGATACCGACGTTGCCCGTGCCGGCGAACAAATCCAGAAAGCAGCTTCCCGGCACACGCGGGGACAGAATGTTGAACAGGGCCTCTTTCACCCGGTCGGCGGTGGGCCGCCCGGGCCAGCCACGGGGAGCCTTCAGCCGCCGTCCTTTCGCCACACCGGCTATCACCCGCAAAACCCGACACCTTTCCTCTTCGTACCAGTTATACCAACGGCAATATTATAGCATATCAGCCTGAAAAAATCGATTTTTAATCCGCGCATAATTTTCTGACAACCGGGAAATATATGGACGAGCCAAAAGGGGGAAATCAGCTTGCTCCTGGAAGAGTATCGAGCTTTCGGCATCAACCTCGATCTGGCCGTGGAGGCCCGGGAAATCGTCCGGGGGGAAACCGGACAGGAGATCCCGGGGGTCAGGGTAAACAGGGAGAATTACGAGCACGCCGGCGTCACCATCGTCGAAGTGGTGGAAAAATCCGCCGAGGCGATCATGGGCAAACCGGTGGGCACCTATATCACCATCGAAGCTCCCATCCTGCGTGAAAACAATCCGGCCGCCCATCATCAAATCGCTGAAATCCTGGCCCGGCAGCTGGAACGCCTGCTCGGCAATATGCCCGCATACGCCAACATCCTGCTGGTCGGCCTGGGCAACTGGCATGCCACCCCGGACGCCCTGGGGCCGAAAGTGATTGAAAAAAGCCTGGTCACCCGCCACCTGTTCAACTACGCCCCCCAGGAATTAAAGGGCGGCATGCGCGCGGTAAGCGCGCTGGCCCCCGGCGTACTGGGCATCACGGGCATTGAAACGGCGGAGATCATTAAAGGGGTGGTGGAAAAAATCCATCCCGAGATGATTATTGTCATCGATTCCCTGGCCGCACGCAGCGTCACCCGCATCTGCACCACCATCCAGATCGCCGATACGGGCATCAGCCCCGGGTCGGGCATCGGCAACCGCCGCGCCGGCATAAACCGGGAAACCATGGGGGTGCCGGTGCTGGCCATCGGGGTGCCCACCGTGGTTCACGCCGCGGTGATCGCCCAGGACAGCATCAACGGATTTTTGGAGCAATGGCAGAACAGCAACCAGTCCCTGGCGGGGATGAACCCGGGGTTCGCCCGGCATATCATCGGCAAGGTGCTGGAACCGTTCGGGGGCGACCTGACGGTTACGCCCAAGGAAATCGACGCGCTGATTCAAAGTATGGCCAAAGTGATTGCCGGAGGTATTTCCCTGGCCCTGCATCCCGGGCTGACGCCGGACGATTACGCCTACTACCTGCACTAAAAGTTTAACAAGCGGAAAATCCGCTTGTTGAGCATGTCCCTGCCGGGGCCGGCCAGACAGGTAAACGGTCGCTTGAGACTTTCCACCGGATGTCCGCCGGTCATCCCATTTCCCGTTTGGAACCGGTCCCCGTGCAAGGACACTTAAAGCAGCCGGTACACAAATCCGCCATCATCTGTGTACCATTTAAGCTCATACCCCACCTCCGCTAGGGAGTGGTACGAACGTTGGTCACCTGGGGAGTCGGGGGCTGAGTGCCGCCGGCCAGGCTCTGCTCATAGGCGGCGATCATCTTTTTGACCATGTTGCCGCCAATGGCGCCGTTGACCCGGGAAGGCAGGTCACCCATGTAACCGCCCTGGGGAATCTGGATACCCAGTTCAGAAGCGGTTTCCCACTTGAACTGCTCCATGGCCGCCGAGGCCTGGGGGATCACCATGCGATTCCGTTTTTGTCCCAACGCCATCTTTTTTTCACCTCCTTGTTTCAGCCTGGTCTTAGTATGAGCGACGTCAGGAACCTTTATGACTAGAACATTTTACTTCACCGGGGTTAATTTTAATGGCCTGGCAGAGTGTTCTTTCCATTTTATTGGGAACTGAAATTAAAAATTTTGATCAGCTGATTTCCAGGTAACCGCTTCCGGTGTAACGCCGCCTCAACTCCGCGGCGAGCGCCCGGTGTTCCGGCGCGGCCAGTTCCGGATCGGCATCGATCAGCGCCGCGGCTTCCCGCCGGGCGACCTCCAGCGCCCGCCAGTCCCGCACCAGGTCGGCTATTTTAAACTCCGGCAGCCCCGACTGGCGGGTGCCGGTAAATTCCCCCGGCCCGCGCAGCTGCAGATCTTTTTCCGCCAGGACGAAACCGTCGGTGGTGGCGGTCATAGCCGCCAGGCGGGAACGGGCCTCCTCGGTACGGGCACTGGAAACGAGAATGCACCGGGACTGATGCGGCCCCCGCCCCACCCGTCCGCGCAGTTGATGCAGCTGGGCCAGGCCGAAACGCTCCGCGTCCAGAATGACCATCATGGTGGCGTTGGGCACATCCACACCCACTTCCACCACCGTGGTGGCCACCAGCACGTCGATCTCTCCGCGACGGAAGGCCTCCATCACCGACTCCTTCTCCGCCGCCTTCAACCGCCCGTGCAGCAGGCCGACCCGGCACCGCTTGAGCGGCCCGGCGGCCAGTTCGCCGGCCAGTTCCACCGCCGCCTGCACATCCAGTTTTTCCGACTCCTCCACCAGCGGACAGATCACATAGGCCTGATGCCCCATGCGCACCTGCTCTTCCACCAGACGGTAGACATCGGGCAGCCGGTCCGGCGGACAGGCCAGGGTCTCCACCGGCCGGCGGCCGGGAGGCAGTTCCCGGATGGTGCTCACTTCCAGATCGCCGTAAAGGGTGAGGGCGAGCGTGCGCGGAATGGGCGTGGCGGTCATCACCAGCACGTCGGGAAGGCAGCCCTTGTACTGCAGGTGCGCCCGCTGGCGCACTCCGAAACGGTGCTGCTCATCGATAACCACCACGGCCAGGTGATGAAACCGCACCGCCTCCTGAATGAGGGCATGGGTGCCCACCACCAGGTCGATTTCCCCCGCCTGCAGTCCGGCCAGCACCTTCTCCCTTTCCCTGCTTTTTTTCCCGCCGGCGAGGAGCCCCGTTTTCACCCCCAGTGGGGCCAGCAGGCGAACGAGACTCAGGTAGTGCTGTTCGGCCAGTATTTCCGTGGGAGCCATCAGGGCGCCCTGCAGGCCGTTTTCCACCGCCCGGAGCAGGGTGAGCAGGGCGACCGCCGTCTTGCCCGCGCCGACATCTCCCTGCAACAGCCGGTTCATCGGTGCTTCCGCGTCCATATCCCGGCTGATCTCCCGCCAGGCCTTTGCCTGCCCGGCGGTGAGTTGAAAGGGCAGCCCGGCCAGCAGGCGACCGACCAGTTCTCCCGGCGGCCGGTAGCGGTGGGGTTTTTTCTGGCGGACCAGGTGGCGGCGTCTGGTCAGCAGGGCCAGCTGCAGCAGAAAAAGTTCCTCAAAAATAAAGCGCTTCTTAGCCCGCCGGGCTTCCTCTTCGCGGTCGGGGAAGTGGATCTGAACCAGCGCGGCGGGCAGGGCGGGCAGGTGATAGCGCGCCAAAAGCGGCGCGGGCAGGATTTCACGCATCCGCCCGGCCCACTCATCCAGCGCCTGTTTGATCACCGACCGCATCAGCCGCTGGGTCAACCCGCCGGCCAGCGGGTAAACGGGCACGATGCGCCCGACGTTTAAATTCTCCTCGCCGTCGAGCACTTCGTAATCGCCGACCGCCACCTGGATTGTCCCGTACCCGCGCTCCACCTTTCCCGTGACCAGCAGCGCGGTGCCGACGGGAAGCTGTTTTTTTATGTAAGGCTGGTTGAACCAGACGGCGTAAAAAATACCGGCTCCGTCCTGCAGAACCAGTCTGGTGATGGTCAACCCCCGCCGGGGATTTTGTTCCCGGACCGCCGTGACCACGCCGCGCAAGGTGGCCCGCTCCCCGTGCAGGCAGGCGTGGGCCGGTTTGAGCTGGCGGCGGTCATCATATTCGCGTGGAAAGTGGTAGAGCAGGTCCCACACAGTTTCAATGCCCAGCCGGGCCAGCCAGGCGGCCCGCCGGGGACCGACGGATTTTAAATATTGCACCGGCTGCGCGGCCGGTGTGCCGGCAGACAAACCCGATCACCTCCGGAAGCGGGCGGCGGGCAATGAGTTTCTCCGCCACCCCGCCCGCATGCCGCTTTTACACGTTTTTGCGGCGCCGACGGGCTCGCGCCCTTGCGCCGCGGCGGCATTTCTGTTAAAATAGCAATGGTGTGTCATGAGAAGGAGGTGTGTTTCAGTGGCCAGAAAATGCGCCATTTGCGGCAAAGGCGCGGTAGTCGGCATGCAGGTGAGTCACTCCCATATCCGCACCAAGCGCACCTGGAAACCCAATCTGCAGCGTGTCCGGGCGCTGGTGGACGGCACTCCCCGGCGGATTATGGTTTGCACCCGCTGCCTGCGCAGCGGCAGGGTCAAACGGGCGATTTAATCAAACGGATAAAAAGACGGCTTTCGGGCCGTTTTTTGTTTTGCGCGGTTCCCGTTTATCCGGGAACCGCGCAAAAGTTTAAAGAATCCTTGTCAGGCGCGGCGCTGCGGTGATGCCGGGGATGCGCCCGCGTTTGGCCACCGGGCGGCCGTTTACCTCTTTCAGGTCCATGGTCATATCGATGGGCCTGGCCCCGGATATGTAACTGCCCACCCCGAAGGCATCGGCACCGGCCGCGGCCAGCGCGGCGATGCGCTCGGGCGTCAGTCCGCCGCTGACCAGAATCTTCACCCGGCCGTAGCCGGCCTGATCCAGCCGGGCGCGCACCTCCCGGACCAGGGCCGGCGTCACTCCGCCGCGCTCGCCCGGCGTATCCAGCCGGATGGAATGCAGATCGTCCCCCAGCGCGGCCGCCACCCGCAGCGCTTCCTCCGCCTCGTCCTTGAAGGTGTCCACCAGCACAATCACCGGCGACCCGGCCGGCATGAACCGTTTGTAAGCCCGGGCCACCTCCAGGGTGTCTCCGACAATAAGGATCACGGCGTGGGGCACCGTACCCACCGGCTCCGCACCGGCCAGTTTCGCCCCCAGGATACAGCTGGCGCCGTCCGCGCCACCCACCACGGCGGCCCGCTCCATCACCGGAGCCACCGCCGGATGCACGTGGCGGGCACCGAAACAGACCACCTGCCGGTCGCCGGCCGCCTCCCGGCACTGCCTGGCCGCTGTGGCCCAGGCGCTGGAACTGGCCAGGATGCCGAGCAGAGGCGCCTCGTAAATACCGAAACGGTCATAGGGGCCGCGAATGCGCATGATTACTTCCTTCTCCGCGAAATATTCCCCTTCCGCCAGCGACCATACCTCCACCCCGGTATCGGCGAGCAGGTTTTTCACTTCCGGAACTCCGGCCAGCAGGCCGGGACGACCGGCGAAAACCTCCGCCACCACCGGCGTGTCGGCCAGATCCAGGCGGCGCAGAATCTCCCTGGTCTTTATAAAATAGATGTCCGTCGTCCAGCCCTGGCGTATCTCATCTTGATCCGCCGAAAAAAGGCGTTTGTCGGGGGAAACCCGCCGCCCGGTCACCTCCTGCAGGCTCTGGACGGTATGTACGCTCATTGTTTTTTATGCCCCCTCTTTTCTCGACATGCACCGGGTAAATGCCCTAACCGGCCATCTGCCGCATCAGATTGGCCATCTCGATAGCCGTTACGGCGGCATCCCAGCCTTTGTTGCCCGCCTTGGTACCGGCCCGCTCGACGGCCTGCTCGATCGTATCGGCGGTGATCACCCCGAAGATGGTCGGCACGCCCGTATCCAGACCCACTTTGGCCACTCCCTTGGCCACTTCGGCGGCCACATAGTCGAAATGCGGTGTGGCGCCGCGGATGACCGCCCCCAGGCAGATCACCGCGTCAAAACGCTGCAGGGCGACCATGCGCCGGGCGACCAGGGGGATCTCAAAGGCGCCGGGGACCCAGGCGATCTCCACATCCTGCTCGGCCACACCGTGGCGGTTCAGAGCATCCAGGGCGCCCGAGAGCAGGCGGGTGGTGATGAATTCGTTGAAACGGCCGGCCACCAGACCGAAACGCAGTCCCTGCCCGATCAGATGACCTTCATAAACCTTCGGCATAATCTCTTTGCTCCCTTCAATAATCTTTTCGGCGCAATCCGCGCCGGCCCCCGGCCGGGCCGGGCGGCCGGCGCATCTTCCGCTTCAGCTGACTTCACCCGAAATGTTCAGCAGGTGACCCAGTTTACGCTTCTTGGTGGCCAGGTAAAAACGGTTGTTCTTACCCGGAGAAATTTCAATGGGCACCCGGGCCACCACCTGCAGGCCGTGCCCTTCCAGCCCGGCGATTTTGCGGGGATTGTTGGTCATCAGGCGGATTTTCTTCAGCCCCAGATCGACCAGAATCTGAGCGCCGATGCCGTAGTCCCGCAGGTCCGGCGGAAAGCCCAGGGCTTCATTGGCTTCCACCGTATCCTTGCCCTGATCCTGCAGGTGATAGGCGCGGATCTTGTTCAGCAGACCGATGCCGCGCCCTTCCTGGCGCATGTAGAGCAGCACGCCCACTCCTTCCGCCGCGATCATCTGCATCGCCCGGGCCAGCTGGTCGCCGCAGTCGCAGCGGGTGGAACCGAAAACATCGCCGGTCAGGCACTCCGAGTGCACCCGCACCAGAGGTGCCTCCACACTGCCCGGGTCACCCTTGACCAGGGCGAGATGCCCTTTGCCGTCCAGCAGACTCTCGTAGGCCACGGCGGTAAATTCGCCGTACCTGGTGGGCAGGCGCGCCGCGTCCACGCGGCGGATCAGCTTTTCCGTGCGCCGACGGTATTCGATGAGATCGGCGATGGTGATCAGCTTCAACCCGTGCTCCCGGCAGAACTCGATCAGCTCGGGCACCCGGGCCATGGTGCCGTCTTCCTTCATGATCTCGCAGATCACCCCGGCCGGATACAGTCCGGCCAGACGGGTCAAATCCACCGCCGCCTCGGTGTGGCCGGCCCGCTGCAGCACGCCGCCCTCCCGGGCGCGCAGCGGAAAGACGTGTCCCGGCCGGCGCAGGTCTTCCGGCCTGGTGGCCGGGTCGAGAATCGCCCGCACGGTCATGGCCCGTTCATGGGCGGAAATGCCGGTGGTGGTTTCCTTGTAATCCACCGAAACGGTGAACGCCGTGCAGTGCTTGTCGGTGTTGTTGGCCACCATGGGCGGCAGGTCGAGCTCGTCCGCCCGCCGGGCGGTCAGGGGCATGCAGATCAGGCCCCGGGCGTGGGTGGCCATAAAATTAATTGCTTCCGGGGTGGCTTTTTCGGCGGCCACAATCACGTCGCCTTCATTTTCCCGGTCTTCGTCGTCCACCACCACCACCATCCTGCCCTGCCGGATATCTTCAATGGCTTCTTCGATGCTGGCAAAACGGAACTCCATTTTCATCACTCCCAGCTCATTTTCTAAATAAAGCCATGGGCGGCCAGAAAATCCATGGACATGACTTTTTTCGCCGGGGCATCCTCCCGCTGCTGCAAAAATTTTTCCACATATTTGCCGATCATGTCCCCTTCCAGGTTCACCGTGTCCCCGCTCCGCTTGTATCCCAGCGTGGTGGAGCGGGCGGTGTGGGGAATGAGCGACACCTGAAAGCTTCCGGCATCCGTTTCCACCACGGTCAGGCTGATCCCGTCGACGGCCACCGATCCCTTTTTCACTATATAGCGCATCACCGCCGGGGGGGCGGCGATGGTGACCAGCACGGCTATATCGCGGTCCTCCCGGCGCACGATGGTGCCTACGCCGTCGATGTGACCGCTGACCAGATGCCCGCCCAGACGGTCGCCCAGGCGCAGGGCCCGCTCCAGGTTCACCCGCCGGCCGGGCGTAAGCTCGCCCAGATTGGTTCGGGCCAGGGTTTCGGCCATCACATCGGCGGTAAACGAATCCCGATCGTAATCCACCACCGTCAGGCAGACGCCGTTGACGGCGATGCTGTCGCCAATGGATATGCCGTCCAGCACTTTCGCGGCACAGATGTGCAGATGAGCGGAATCCGCCCCCCGGATCAGCCGCCGCAGGACGCCCAGTTCCTCCACCAGTCCGGTAAACATCACCAACTCTCCCCTTCCCGCCGGACATATCCTTCCAGGCAATAATCTCCGCCGCAGCGGGTTACCGTCACCTCATGCAGTCTGACGGCTTCCTGCAGGTCCGCCGGCCCTTCCCCGCCCACCGGTCCGGGGGCCTCCCGGCCGCCGATGATCAGGGGGGCGATAAACCAGACCACTTTATCCACCAGCCCGCCGGCGAGAAAGGAAGCATGTACCTCGCCCCCGCCTTCCACCAGCACGCTGGTGATTTCCCGCCGGGCCAGCTCAATGAGCAGGGCTTTCAGATCCACCCGGGGACTCTCTCCGGGCACGACCAGCACGGATGCGCCGGCCCTTTCCAGGGCGGCCACCCGGTCGGCGGGAGCGTCCGGGGTTACGGCCACCAGAGTGGGGGCGGCGGACTGCTGCACGATCACTTTCGCTCCGGGCGGGGTGCGCGCCCGGCTGTCCAGGATGATGCGCACCGGGTCGCGTCCCGCCCCGTCGGGCAGGCGGGCGGTCAGCGCGGGATCGTCGGCCAGCACCGTGTTCACCCCCACCAGAATGGCGTCGTAACGATCGCGCAGGGCGTGTCCACGGGCACGGGCCTCCCCTCCGGTAATCCAGCGCGATCGGCCGGTGCGGGTGGCGATTTTACCGTCCAGACTCATCGCCGCCTTGAGCACCACAAAGGGCAGGCCGGTGGTCATGTATTTGATGAATACTTCGTTCAGCCGGCGCGCTTCGGCCTCCAGCACGCCCACGGCAACCTCCACGCCGGCCCGGCGCAGGCGCTCCAGTCCGCGCCCGGCCACCCGCGGGTTGGGGTCGGTCATGGCCGCCACCACCCGGGCCACGCCGGCCTCGATGATCGCTTCAGTGCAGGGGCCGGTGCGGCCGTAATGGCAGCACGGCTCCAGGGTGACGTACAGGGTGGCCCCTTCGGCCAGTTCCCCGGCCTCCCGCAGCGCGTGGATTTCGGCATGCGGCGTGCCGGCCCGGGCGTGATAACCCCTGCCCACCACGCGGCCGTCTCTGACCAGCACCGCTCCGACCATGGGGTTCGGGCTGGTGCGCCCCGCGGCCCGCCGGGCCAGTTCCAGGGCCATCTGCATGTATTTTTCATCCATCGGGCATCACCTGAAAAAATATAAAGCCCTCAAGGCGAACACCTTCAGGGCGTAAAACACAATCACAAACCCTTTGTTTCCCGACAAAGAGCTGCGCCGCACCTTCTCCCATCCAGACTTTCACTGTCGGCTCTGGCCTTGCACCAGATCAACCCCTGAGGGGCTCGCGGGCTCGGTGTTTTTGTCACCTTACCGCCGGTAGGGAATTGCACCCGTCCCCGAAGGCTTATTGATTTTTAAAAGCTAACATTATTATAGGCTTCCCGCCCCGGGGTGTCAATATTATTACCGAACTATGCCGCACCAAACCGTCGGGAATCGAAAAACGCCCGCTGGCACCTCAAATTAAACCACCCGGCTGAATTTTCTTAAGATTTACAGTATTTTGACTTATAATTGTTTTTAATACGTTTATTACTCTGCGGAGGGAGGAAAACTTTCTTATGGCTGCCAGAATGGGGACCGGGATGGTGCCGCCCCGGGTAAAAAGTTTTATGCGCTGGGCGGAGGAAGATGTGGAAGGTTTCTGGGAAAATGCGGCCCTTAAAGCGGCGCACGACATCCACTGGTTCAAAAAATGGGACCGGGTGTTCACCTGGGAGTACCCCACCTTCAAATGGTATGAAGGCGGTTTAACCAACATCAGCTACAACTGTCTGGATTACAATATCGAGCGGGGACGCGGTGGACGGGCGGCGCTGATTGCCGAGTCGGGGGAAACCGGCGAAATCAGGGTGGTCACATACGCCCAGTTGCTGCACCTGGTGCGGCAGTACGCGGCCGCCCTGCGCGGCATGGGGGTGAAAAAGGGCGACCGGGTGGCCATCTACATGCCCACCGGCATTGAATCGGTGGCCGCCATGCTGGCCTGCGCCCGGGTGGGGGCCATTCATGTGGTCATCTTCGCCGGTTTTTCCTCGGTGGCGGTGGCCGACCGGGTGAAGATTTCCGGCGCCCGCTATATGCTGGTTCAGGATATCGGCTACCGTCGGGGCAAGGTGATCGACCTGAAAAAGATTGTTGACGACGGCCTGGACATGTGCCCGCCCGGGCAGATGGACAGGGTAGTGGTATTGAAAAAAGGCGATCAGTCGCCGCACATGAAGGATGGGCGGGACATTTTCTGGGACGAGTTCCTGGCCGGCGGCGAAGGACAGAGTTCCGCCGTGGAAATCATGGAATCCAACGAGCCCCTGTTTCTTCTGCCCACCTCCGGAACCACGGCCAAACCGAAGGTGACGGTGCAAAAACACGGCGGCTACCAGATGTATGTCTACTCCATGGGCAAATGGATTTATGACCTGCAGGAAAACGACGTATGGTTCTGCACCTCGGACATCGGCTGGATCGTGGGACACAGTTTCAACGTCTACGGTCCGCTTCTGGCCGGCTGTAGCACCATTTTGTACGAAGGCACTCCGGACTACCCGCGCAAGGACATGTGGTGGGACGTGGTGGAAAGGAACAAAGTCACCGCCATGTGGCTCTCCCCCACCGGCGTGCGCGGCCTGATGCGCCTGGGCCTGGATCAGGCCAAAAAACACGACCTGAGCACGGTGAAAAGGATTTTCTGCGCCGGCGAAGTGCTCAACCCGCCCGCCTGGCAGTGGCTGCAGGAAGAGGTTTTCGACAACCGCATCCCGGTCATCGACCACATGTGGCAGACGGAGACCTCCGGCCCCATTTTCGCCAACCCCTACGGCCTGGGGATGATCCCGATCAAACCGGGCTCCGCGGGCATACCCGTCCCGGGCATCGTGGCCGCCGTGGTCGACGAGAAAACCGGCGAACCGACGGCGCCCGGTGAAAAGGGCGTGGTGATCATCAAGAGACCGTTCCCCGGATTGACCTCCACCCTGTGGAACGATCCGGAAACATACCAGCGCGAATACTGGGAACGCCTTCCGGTCACCACCGGCGCCTATTACTGCGGTGACGCCGCCAGCATGGACGAGGACGGCTATCTCTGGTTCGCCGGCCGTTCCGACGAAGTGATCAAGATCGCCGCCCACCGCATTGGGACCATCGAGATCGAGAATGCCCTCATCTCCCACCCCGCCGTGGTGGAAAGCGGCGTTTCCGGCGTCCCGGACGAACTGCGCGGCGAAGTGGCCTGCGCCTTTGTGGTGCTCAAACAGGGTTACGAGCCTTCGGAGGAATTGAAAAAGGAATTGATCAACCACGTGCGCAATACCATGGGAGCCATCGTGGTCATGCGGGACATCGAATTCGTCAACACCCTGCCCAAGACCAGGAGCGGCAAAATCATGCGCCGCGTCATGCGCACCCTCTGGGCGGAAAAGGAACTGGGCGATCTGTCCACCATCGAAGAGGAAGCTTCGGTTTCCGAAATCAGGGAAGCGATCAAGAAAATGCGCGCTTGAGCCCTTGCCGATACAGGGCTTTTCCCGGTGCGCAACAACCGGCAAAATATTAACCGGCTCCCATGCGGGGGCCGGTTTGTCCATCCTGCTCCGGGTGCGGGAGGTCGCAACCAGGCTGTCAACCCGGGGGGTGAACCGGTTACTGACGGTCGTCTTCGTCCATCCGATCGGTCTGCGCAGGACTTTCCATCTCGCTCTGTCTGCGCAACAAAGCGCGGTCCGGAGCGCCTTTGGCCGCACCCCTGACATCCTTGACTTTGCTTTCAAAGTCCTTCCAACCCACGGATTACCCCTCCCTGATGATAAGATTAATAATATTATTCCCGCGGTTTTCCAGGCATAAACCATAAATTCACTGCGGGAGGGTGCCGTTGATCAGGGTGTGCAACTGCTCCTTCAACTCCGGCGGCGCCAGGACGATTAACGCATCTCCTTCCTGAATCACCGTATCCGCCCGTGGAGAGAGGATCTCCTCTCCGCTGCGGTAGATGGACAGCACCGTGGAACCGGTTTTGGCCCGGAATTCCGCTTCGGCCAGAGATTTGCCGACCAGGGGGGAGGTGGGCAAAACCTTGATCTCCTCGATCCGCTGCAGACTGCCGGCCATTTTAAAAGTGTAATCGAGCAGTTCGTTCATCAGCTTCTCTATTTCCGCGTTTACCTTATCCCTCTCCCGAAGCAGGCGATGCAGTCTGTCCTGCATGTCCCGCAGCACCTGGCGTTGACCACATTCGGCGAGAAAGGCCTCCGCCGCTTTCTGCGATTTGACCACCACGCCCACCCCGGGGGAAACCTGGACAATGCCGGTGTCCTGCAGCAAAGTCAGGGCCCGGCGGATGGTTTCCGGGGAAACATTGTACTTGCCGGCCAGGGTGGAACGGCCGAATACTTTCTGGCCCTCCCGGTATTCCCCCCGCACAATGCGGGTGGCGATATCAATGGCAATGGTGGCGTAACGCGCCAGCACGTGGGCACCCAGGCTTTCCATTTCAATCTACTCCTTCTTCTTGATGAGTGTATTATTTGTCGCGGGTACAAAAGTAATCCGGCCCACGGGGAACCGGACCGGGCGGCAATACCGCTGCTCGGACGGAGCTCAACCGACCGAAACAATATTATAGCCCTGTTTTTTCAAATCTTCAACCAGCGGTTCCGGCTCAACCGTGCTCAGGCGCAGCATAATCTCGAATTTTCGGTCGTCCTTTTCCAGACAGGCCACCCCGATCACATTCATTTTATGCTCCCGCACTACGGATAATATGTCCGCCAGAGCGCCGACGCGATCCCCCGTTTCCACCACCAGACGCGTGCCGGCCCTGCGCAGGCCGAAGATTTTAATCATTGCTTCAAAAACATCCGTCTGAGTAATAATACCCACCAGGCGGTCATCTTCCACCACCGGCAGGCAGCCGATCTTGTGCTCGCGCATGAGCAGGGCCGCTTCTTCGATGGAGGCAGCGGGAGAAATGACTATCGGCTGTTTGATCATCACCTCTTTGATCACCATTTTGGACATCAGGTAATTTATTTCAAAAACACTCAATGTGGTGGCCGGCGAAGGGGAGACGGTCAACAGGGTGCGTTCGCTGACCAGGCCGATCAACCGGTCCTTTTCCACCACCGGCAGGTGCCGAATCTTTTGCTTTTTCATTAAATTCAGGGCCTCGAGTATGGGCATGCCCTGGCTGACGCTGATCGGGGAGGTGGTCATATGCTCCCGGACAAACATGCGCAAAACCTCCTCTTGGACTGACTTTATTCTAATTATAGCATTGTCTGGAAGGACCGCAATGCATTTGTTTACACATTAAACCACACCACCGGCCATTTTTCGACACAATAAAAAAACCCCACCGTCGGTGGGGGTCAGGAAAGGTATATATCGGGAATAAATCGCGGCACCTTGATTATTGCACACAACCGGACTTTTATCTGTCACTGCGGCGACATTTTTCATGTCAATTAAACGACCGGAATTCAAAACAAACCCGGAAACGGCGGATGACAGGGATTGAGATAATTGAGCAGCAGCCACAAACCAATCAGCAATGCCAGACCGCCGGTCCAGCAGACGACGATCTTCCAGTGCGCCCAGCTGGTGAAGTCCCAAAAGTAAAAGTAAACCAGCATGTACGGGCAGAGCACCAGAAACAGCCAGGTGATGTCCATCTCGTTCCCCCCCTGCCGATCTTATTCTAGCATGTTCATCCGTCAGGTGGGAAGACAGGGGACAACGGTAAATCAATCAGCCGCTCATTCGCCTTTGAATACCGGTTTGCGTTTATTCAAAAAGGCGTCGATACCCTCCGCCCGGTCGGCGCTGGTGAACACCAGCCCGAACAGATCGGCCTCGTGGGCCAGGGCCTTTTCCAGATCCATTTCCAGACCTTCATTGACCGCTTCCTTGGTCAGCCGCACGGCCAGCGGCCCCCGCGCGGCGATGCGGGAGGCCATTTCTTTACAGAAGGGGAGCAGTTCCTCCGCCGGCACTACATGGTTGACCAGCCCGATGCGCATTGCTTCTTCGGCGCCGTAATTATCGGCCGTGAACAGAATTTCTTTGGCCAGTCCCGGGTTGACCAGACGGGTCAGCCGCTGGGTGCCGCCGAAACCGGCAATCAGTCCCAGGTTCACTTCCGGCTGTCCGAACCTGGCTTTTTCCGAGGCAATGCGGATGTCGCAGGCCATGGCCAGTTCGCACCCGCCGCCCAGGGCAAAGCCGTTCACCGCGGCAATCACCGCCACGGGCAGGTTCTCTATTTTGCTGAACACCTGCTGCCCCAGGCGGGAGAAGTGCTTCGCCTCCAGGGGCGTCAGCTTGCTCATAAAGGCGATGTCGGCGCCGGCCACAAAGGCCTTCTCCCCCGCCCCGGTGATGATCAGCACACGCACCTCTTTATCCGCGGCCAGTTCATCCAGCGCCGCGTCGATTTCGGCAAGGGTTTCGGCGTTCAGGGCGTTCAACACTTTCGGCCGGTTGATGGTCAGCACGGCCACATGCCCTTCCTTTTCCAGCAGGATGTTGTTCCAGCCCAATCCGTTCACCCCCGCCCCTTAACTGTAAACATAGAAGCCGCGGCCGGTCTTCCGCCCCAGCCAGCCGGCGGCCACGTATTTGCGCAGCAGCGGACAGGGACGGTACTTGCTGTCGCCCAGCCCCCTGTGCAGCACTTCCATGATGTACAGGCAGGTATCCAGACCGATCAAATCGGCCAGCGCCAGCGGGCCCATCGGGTGGTTCATGCCCAGTTTCATCACCTGGTCCACCGCTTCCGGGGTGGCGATGCCTTCGTAGACGCAGTAAATGGCCTCGTTGATCATGGGCAGCAGCACCCGGTTGGAGACAAAGCCCGGAGCGTCGTTGACTTCCACCGGCACTTTGCCCATGCGCTCGCTCATCGCTTTGACCGTTTCAAAGGTCTCATCGGAGGTGGCCAGGCCGCGGATGATTTCCACCAGCTTCATCACCGGTACGGGATTCATGAAGTGCATGCCGATTACTTTTTCCGGCCGTTTGGTCACCGCGGCGATCTCGGTGATCGGCAAAGATGATGTGTTGGTGGCCAGGACGGTGTGCGCCGGGCAGGTTTCATCCAGTGTTTTAAAGATGTTCGACTTGATCTCCATGTTTTCCACGGCCGCCTCGATAACCAGATCGGCGTCTTTAGCGTCGGCCAGGCTGGTCGAGGGGATGATCCGGCTTAAAATGGCCTTTTTGTGCGCTTCTTCCAGGCGCCCTTTGCTTACGTCCCGGGAAAGGTTCTTTTCAATGTTGCCCAGGCCGCGCTGCACAAACTCGTCCTTAATGTCGTTCAAAACCACCTGGCATCCCGCCACGGCCGCCACCTGGGCGATGCCCGATCCCATCTGGCCGGCACCGATGACCATTATTTTCTGTATGTCCATGTTTCAATTAACCCCCTTGTTGACCTGTCAACATTTTTCCACGATCATGGCCATGCCCTGGCCGCCGCCGATGCACATGGTGACCAGGCCGTAACGCAGATCCTGTCGTTTCATCTGGTGCATGATGGTGACCACCAGGCGCGCGCCGGTGCAGCCGATGGGATGGCCCAGGGATATGCCGCTGCCCAGCGGGTTCGTTTTGTCCGGGCTCAATCCCAGTTCCCGCATGCAGGCGATGGCCTGGGAGGCGAAAGCTTCGTTCAGTTCGATCACGTCCAGGTCAGCGGAAGTAATCCCCGCCTTCTGCAGCGCTTTGCGCACCGCCGGGATGGGTCCGACGCCCATGTAAGCCGGATCCACGCCGCCGCAGGCCCAGGATCTGACCGTCAGCCAGGGTTTTACCCCCAGTTCCGCCGCTTTTTCCCGGGACATGAGCACCACCGCGGCGGCGGCATCGTTGATCCCGGAAGCGTTGCCGGCCGTCACCGTACCGTCTTTGCGAAATGCCGGCTTCAAAAGGGCCATCTTTTCCCGGGTGGTATCCATGGGCCGCTCGTCGGTGTCAAAAACGACGGGGTCGCCTTTGCGCCGGGGAATGCACACAGGCACGATCTCTTCTTTGAACAGGCCGCCGGCGATGGCCGCCCGGGCGCGCTGGTGGCTCAAAAGGCCCACCTCGTCCTGTTCCTCCCGGGTGATTCCATAACGGGAGGCCACGTTTTCCGCCGTATTCCCCATGTGATAGCCGTAGAAGATCTCCCACAGCCCGTCGTACACCATCAGATCCAGACATTCCCCCCGGGCCGAGACATCCATCCGGTAGCCCCAGCGGGCACGGGGCAGGGCATACGGGGCCTGGCTCATGTTTTCCATGCCGCCGGCCACCACCACGTCCGCATCGCCCACCATGATCGCCTGGGCGCCCAGGGCGATCGCTTTCAGCCCCGAAGCGCAGACTTTATTTACGGTAAAGGCGTTGGATTCTTTGGGTATACCGGCCCGCATGGACGCCTGCCGGGCCGTGTTCTGGCCGCAGCCGGCCTGCAGCACGTGGCCCATGATCACTTCGTCCACCTGCACCGGCTGCAGGGATTCGTCCCACGCCGCCGCCCGTTCCAGTTCCACCGGCGGCAGCCCTTTTAAAGCGTCGGGACCGTAGCCGAGCAATTCCGCGCCGGACTGCGGCCTTAACCCGGCTCTCTTGAGGGCTTCTTTAATCACCAGGCTGCCCAGTTCGACTACCGGCACATCCTTGAGCGAGCCGCCGAAGGCGCCGATGGCTGTCCGGGCGCCGCTCACCACAACCACTTCTCTCACCGATGACCCTCCTCGCCGTTTCCGCGGTAATCCCGCAAATTACATACTTTCCTGCAGCACTTCGCTGATGTCCTTGACGGTCATCTGTTCGTCCTTGTTCAGGTTTTTCAGGCTGTCCTCCAGCATGACGATGCAGTAGGGACAGGCGGTAACCAGCAGGCTGGCTTCCTTTTCCGCCGCTTCCAGCACCTTGACATCGGAAAAACGCTGGCCGGCCTTTGTTTCCATCCAGATGCGCGCGCCGCCGCCGCCGCAGCACATACTGGCGTCACGGTTGTTATCAAACTCGGTCGTTTCCAGACCGGGAACGGCGCCGAGCAACGCCCGCGGGGCATCGTAAACGTGGTTGTGCCGCCCCAGGTAGCAGGGTTCGTGGTAAATGGCTTTGCCCGCCACCGGTTTGGAAGGCTTGAGTTTTCCTTCACTTAAAAGCCGGTCGAGCAACTGGGTATAATGCACCACTTCAAACTCGCCGCCCAGAGCCGGATATTCGTTTTTGAAGGTGTGGAAACAGTGCGGTGAAGTGGTGATGATCTTTTTCACGCCGTTTTTATTGAACAGCTCGATGTTGTACTCGGCCAGGGAGGTGAATTCCTCTTCCGCGCCGATTTTGCGCGTCGCCTCGCCGCAGCACTGTTCTTCCGCCCCGATCACGCCGAAGCTCACTCCGGCCTGCTGCAGCAATTGCACAATCGCCCGGGCGATCTTCTGGCTGCGCCCGTCGTAGGCACTGGTGCAGCAGACGAAGAGCAGATATTCGGTGTCCGGGGTGAAGGCCGGCACATCCAGCCCCTTCATCCATTCGGTGCGCTTTTCCCGTTCCTGGGACCAGGGGTTGCCGTTGCTGTTGATGCTGCCCACCACGGCCTTCAAGTTTTTGGGAATGCCGCCTGTTTCGCAGATTACGCTGCGCATGGAGCGCACGATCTCCGGTATCTTCACTCCCCGCGGGCAGTTGGCCGCGCAAAGGTTGCAGGTGGTGCAGGCATAGAGGATGTCGTCCGATTCATAGCCGTCGTAACCGAGCCGGCCCATGTGGATCATGGCCCGGATATTGAAGGGGCTTTTTTCTTCCATCCGTCCCCAGGGGCACAGGGCGGAACACAGTCCGCACTGCATGCAGAAGAGGATGGGGTCCCCGCCCCCCATAACGATGGCGTCTCTTACTTCGTCAAATACGGTTAAGGACACGCCGCGTTCCTCCTTATTCCCGCCCGGCGTCTGCCGGGTTGATCCGAACTTTGCACCGCCGTCGGGCGGCGTTTGCCGGGCGGCGGACGCCGCCCGGCTTGATGAACCCGGTTATTTCTCCATCATCTTTTTGAATTCCTCGGTGAGAACAGGCACCACTTCAAACAGGTCGCCCACAATGCCGTAATCGGCCACTTTGAAAATATTGGCCTCCGGATCTTTGTTGATGGCCACGATGCACTTGGACGAACCCATGCCGGCCAGGTGCTGGATGGCGCCGGAAATGCCGCAGGCGATGTAGAGCACCGGCGAAACGGTTTTACCGGTCTGCCCCACCTGCATGCTCTGCGGCACCCAGCCGGCGTCCACCGCCGCCCGGGAGGCGCCCACGGCGGCGCCCAGCACATCGGCCAGGTCTTCGAGAATCTTGAAGTTTTCCGGCCCTTTCATACCCCGGCCGCCGGAAACGATGATGTCCGCTTCGGTCAGTTCGGGGCGGGTGCTCACCTGGCGCACGATGTCTTTGATTACCTGCCGGATGTCGCCCGGCTGCGCGGCCACTTTGACTGTTTCCGCGCTGCGTCCGGCCTGGGGTTGGCCCAGACCGAGCACGTTCGGCCGGATGGTGGCCATAACCGGCCGGGCTTCGGGGATGACCGCTTTGACAAAGGCCTTGCCGGCGTATATGGGCCGGGTGAAGGTGAGCTGACCGTTCTCCAGTTCCAGTCCGGTGCAGTCGGTCAAAAGTCCGGTCTGCAGCCGCTGGGCCACCTGGGCGGCCAGATCCCGCCCCTGGACGGTGCAGCCGAGCAGGATGGCCATGGGCCGGTGCTCTTTGGCCAGGGCGGCCAGCACCGCGGTGTAACCGTCGGTGGTGTAGTTCTCCAGGGCATCGTTTTCCGCCAGATATACTTTGTCCGCGCCGTATTCACCCAGCGGGCCGGCCAGGGCGGCCACATCCCTGCCGATCAATACGGCGGCCAGTTCTTCATTCAACTGGTCGGCCAACCGGCGACCGGCGCTTAAAAGCTCCAGGGTGACTTTTTTCAGTTGACCGTCTTTATGTTCCGCATAAATCCAGATCGCCATCTTCCCCTCTCCCTCCTCAGATGATCTTGGCTTCTTCCCGCAGGGCGCGGGCCAGGGCGACCGCCGCTTCCGCCGGCTCACCGGGGATGATCTTGCCCGCCGCGCGCGGCGCCGGCAGGAAGTAACTCAGCGCGGTCACTTTGGCCGCCACGGCGGCGGGCTCCAGCCCCAGATCGGCCAGTCCTTTTTTATCCATGGGCTTTTTCTTGGCCTTCATGATCCCCTTCATGGAGGGATAGCGGGGTTCGTTCAGGCCTTTCTGGGCGGTGATTACCGCCGGCAGGGGCACTTCCACCACTTCGCTGCCCCCTTCAATTTCCCGGGTGGCCAGGGCTTTGCCGTCGGCCACTTCCAGTTTGGTGACCACGTTTACCACCGGCAGACCCAGGATCTCGGCCACCCGGCCGGCCACCTGGGCGGAACCGTCGTCTATGGCCCGGAAACCGCCCAGAATCAGGTCGTACTCCATTCCCTCGATGGCTTTGGCCAGAATGGTGGCCGTGGCGTATTCATCCATGACCTCGAGTTCCGGAGTGATCAGCACGGCGTTATCCGCCCCCATGGCCAGAGCCTGGCGCAGGGCATCCTGGGCTTTGGCCCCGCCCACACTGATTACGGTTACTTCCCCGCCGTCCTTTTCTTTGATGCGCAGGGCTTCCTCGACGGCAAATTCATCATACGGGTTCATGATCAGGCTGACGCCCTGATCATTGATTTTGCCGTCGGCGTTGATGGTGATTTTCGCTTCGGTGTCGAAGGTCTGCTTCAGACAAACGACGATTTTCATATTCTTCCTCCTTTACGGCCCGGCTTTATTTAAGCAGGTTGGCAGCGATCACTATGCGCTGCACCTCGCTTGTGCCTTCATAAATCTCGGTGATTTTGGCGTCACGCATCATCCGCTCCACCGGGTATTCCCGGGTGTAGCCGTAGCCGCCGAAGATCTGCACCGCCTTCGTGGTCACCCACATCGCGCATTCGGAGGCGTAGAGCTTGGCCATGGCCGATTCCTTGCCGTAGGGCTGATGGTTGTCCTTGAGGTAGGCCGCCCGGTAAACCAAAAGGCGTGCCGCTTCGATGCGCGTGGCCATGTCCGCCAGCATCCACTGCAGTCCCTGGTTGGCCGAAATCGGTTTGCCGAACTGTTCGCGGATTTTGCTGTATTCCAGCGCCTGGTCGAAGGCCCCCTGGGCGATGCCCAGCGCCTGGGCGGCAATGCCGATGCGCCCGCCGTCCAGCGTGGCCAGGGCGATCTTGAACCCCTGTCCGTCCTGACCGAGCATGTTTTCCTTCGGCACCCGGCAGTTTTCAAAAACCAGCTCGTAGGTATAGGAAGCCCGAATGCCCATTTTGTGTTCCTTTTTGCCGAAGGTGAAACCGGGGGTGCCCTTTTCCACAATAAAGGCGGCGGTGCCCCGGTGGCCCCTGCTCTTGTCCGTGCTGGCGATAATCACATAGATGTCGGCGCGGCCGCCGTTGGTGATGAAAATCTTGGTGCCGTTGAGCACATATTCATCTCCGTCCGGCACGGCGGTCAACTTGACCGAACCGGCGTCGGAACCGGCCGAAGGCTCGGTGAGGCCCAGCGCGCCGATTTTGGTTCCTTCGGCCAGCGGAACCAGGTACTTTTGTTTTTGTTCCTCGGTGCCGAACTGATAAATGGGCCAGGAACAAAGGGATGTATGGGCGGATACCAGCACGCCGGTGGAGGCGCAGACGCGGCTCAGTTCTTCCACCGCGATGGCGTAACTCAGGTTGTCCATACCGGCCCCGCCGTAATCTTCCGGAAAGGGGATGCCGGTAAGGCCCATTTCGGCCATCTTGTCCCAGAGACTCCAATCGTATTCTTCCTTTTCATCCATTTCCGCCGCTTTGGGAGCCACTTCTTCCCGGGCGAAATCCCGCACGGTTTTCTGCAGCAGTTCCTGTTCTTCGGTCAGTTTAAAAATCAAAATCTCTCCCCCTTGTCTCCTTGTTACGGCCTGGCGGCCGGCTCTTTACACCGGAGAAGACCGTTCGGCTGAATGCTTGAAACAACAGCTGCGGAAAATCTGTTGCAAAAATCGTGCCTGACTTTTTAGAAAACTCAGAACGGGGTGACGGCCAGCAACGGCGCGATTTTTAAACCGACCGCCCGCTGCGTTCAGCAATAAGCGGTGCAATAAAAATAGACAAATTTCATTGTCCAACCCTCCTCTCCCGGCGTCCGGCATATTCAAACGCCGTATTTATTGAAAACCTGTCTGCCCGCCATGTGTCTACAAATATAAACACGGTAGACACCGGGGATACAATGACTGAATGTTCACTCATAATAATAAATTATTCTTATTTGACGGTCAATAGGCAAAACAAAAAACCGGGCGGTCCAACGACCGGCCCGGCCTTTAAACGGATTATCTTTTTCCGGCCCATTCCCTCTCCCGCAGTTCGATCCGGCGTATCTTGCCGCTCACCGTCTTGGGCAGGGAATCGACAAATTCAATCTTGCGCGGGTATTTATAGGGCGCGGTGACCCGTTTGACATGCTCTTGCAATTCCTTGACCAGTTCATCGGAAGGTTCGTATCCCGGGGCCAGGATGATAAAGGCCTTCACCACTTCCCCGCGCAATTCGTCGGGGCTGGAGACCACCGCCGATTCGGCCACCGCATCATGTTCCAGCAGGGCGCTTTCCACCTCAAAAGGTCCGATGCGGTAGCCGGCGGCGAGAATCACGTCGTCCGCGCGTCCGACGAACCACAGGTAGCCGTCCTCATCCTTGTACGCCCGGTCGCCCGTAATATACCAGTCGCCGCGGTGAACACCGGCCGTTTTGTCCGGGTTTTTCCAGTATTCCTTGAACAGGCCCACCGGCCGCTGCGGCTTGACCCGTACGGCGATATCCCCTTCCTTGCCCGGAGGCAGGATGTTGCCCTCTTCGTCAATCACCTGAATGTCAAATCCCGGCGAAGGCTTGCCCATGGAACCGAAGCGCGGCTCCAGGCAGGGGAAACTGCCGCAGATGAGCACCGACTCGGTCTGGCCGTAGCCGTCCCGGATGATGATCCCGGTGGCGTCCTTCCACGTTTCGATCACTTCCGGATTGAGCGGTTCGCCGGCCCCCACGCAGTGACGGAGGGTGGGGAATTTGTATTTGCTCAGATCCTCCAGCACAATCATGCGATAGTTTGTGGGCGCCCCGCACATAGTGGTGATCGGGTACTGCTGCAGCAGTTCGAGGGTTTTCCGGGGGCTGAAACGCGGCGAGTGGTGCACGAAGAGGGCCGCCCCCATATTCCACGGGCCGAAAAAGCTGCTCCAGGCCGCCTTGGCCCAGCCGGTGTCGCTCAGGTTCCAGTGCAGGTCGTCCGGACGCAGATCCAGCCAGTATTTGCCGGTGATGATGTGCCCGATCGGGTAGGAGGCATGGGTATGCACGGTCATCTTTGGATAGCCGGTGGTCCCGGATGTAAAATACAAAATGGCGTTGTCGTCGCTCCTGGTCATCACCGTTTCAAAACTCTCGGACGCGGCGGCCGCGGCCGCGCGCAGATTGACCCAGCCGTCCCGGTGCTCGCCCACGATAATACGGGACTTGACGGTAGGACAATCCGCGATGATTTCATCCACTTTCGGCGCGTTGTCCTCGTCGGTGATCACACACACGGCTTCGGCCGTTTCACAGCGGAACTTTATGTCTTTAGCCGTCAACTGGGTGGTGCCGGGGCTGATCACCGCCCCCATTAAAATGGCGGCCAGGTTGATTTCCCACCATTCGATCAGGCGGGGCAGAATGAGCACGATCACATCGCCCTTGCGCACTCCCTGCGCTTTTAAAACATTGGCCGTACGCCGGGCCGCCCGGGCGAAGTCGGCAAAAGTCCGGCGCACCTCGTTGCCGTGGTCGTCCACCCAGATCATGGCCAGCTTGCCGGGGTCCGCCGCCCACCTGTCAATTACGTCGCGCGTAAAATTAAAGTATTCCGGAACTTCCCATTTAAAGGAAGCATATTCCCGCTCATAATCCATCATATTGTGCGCACTCATTTTTAATCCCCTTTCATGTTTAAAAATTGATCATGCTGCGGTACATCGTCCGTCAAAAATGAAACCCCCTGCCCATCCCCCGTTCCGTCGCCGCTAAATTTGGACATGCAAGAACAATGCCAAATTTCTGATTTTTCCCGCCACCGAGCAAACTCCGGCACCAAACAACAAAAACCGATCGCTATCGTGTTAACGTTTATTTCCATGCAGCAGAGCGGTTATCTATAATTTCTTAAAATAGAAAAGGGGATTTTCCTGTGTAACGTTTCGTAGACATGTTTGTTATTGTAACAGCCGGTCGGAGAAGAAGCACGATCATCCCCAACCGGCCGCTTCACCCCGTGCGGGAAGAGATCTACCGCCCGCGTTTGGCCGCCACAATCTCCTTGATTTTTTCCACCGCCGACATATCCTCCAGGCCGGTGATATCGCCCCTGATCTCGCCGGTGGTGACGATTTCCTTGAGCAGCCGGCGCATGATTTTGCCGCTGGGCGTCTTGGGCATCACGTTGGTGAAATAGATCTGGGCGGGTACGGCGATTTTACTGATGTTGTCGATCACCTTGCGCTTGATGGCCTCTTCCATCGCCTCATCGCCCACATAGCCCTGACGCAAAGTAACGAAGGCCACCGGCACCAGCCCCTTGATTTCGTCAGGCACGCCGATTACCGCCGCTTCGGCCACCCCCGGGCATTCGATGATGGCGCTTTCCATTTCCATGGTGCTCAACCGGTGACCGGCCACATTGAACACATCATCAATGCGTCCGGTGACCCAGAAATGCCCGTCCCTGTCTTTAATGGCCGCGTCGTTGGCATAATAGGCCCCCGGCACCTGGCTGAAATACTCCCTGATGTAGCGCTCCGGCTCCTTCCAGAGCGTGCGCACCATCATGGGAATGGGCCGCCTGATCACCAGATTGCCCGGCACCTCCGGAGGCACCGGATTACCATCCTCGTCCACCACATCCATCTGCGCCCCCAGGAATTGAATGCCGCAGGAACCGGGCTTCATGGGCGTGATCCAGGCCGCCCCGGCCAGAGGACAGCCGGCGGTTTCCGTCTGCCCCCAGGTATTGTTGATGTAAATGCGTTTTTTGCCCAGATGCTCGTAAGCCCAGTGCCAGGCCTCGGGATTGAACGGCTCGCCCACCAGGGAAAGCACCTCCAGGCAGGAAAGGTCGAACGGCGCCATCAATTCCTCTCCGTAGCGCATGAGCATGCGGATGGCCGTGGGCGCGGTGAATAATTTGTTCACCCGGTATTTGTCGATTATTTGATAGAAGCGCTCCGGCCCGGGCCAGTCCAGCGCCCCCTCGTAAAAAATAGTGGTCACCCCGTTGGCCAGAGCACCGGCAATACCCCAGATGTGCATGGTCAACCACCCGATATCGGCGGTACACCAGAACATGTCGTGGGGATGGTGATCCATATGGAACTTGCCGTAAACATAGTTGTTCACCACAAAGGCCACACTGGAATGCACGATGCCCTTCGGCTTACCCGTGGTGCCGCTGGTATAAAACACCAGCCCCGGTTCGTTGGCCTCCATCGGTTCCGGCGGGCAGTCGATGGCGGCCCCGGCGATCAATTCATGCCACCAGTAATCCCGCCCGGCCAGCATTTCGATTTCACTGCCGGTGCGCCGGACCACCACCACGGCCCGGATGCTGTCCAGGCCCTTGATGGCCTCATCCACTTTGGACTTTAAAGGAATTTCCCGCCCCCGGCGGTAGCCGCCGTCGGCGGTGACGATCACCTGCGGTTCGTAATTTTCCAGGCGGTCGCGCAGGGCCCGCTCGGAGAATCCGGAAAATACGGTGTTGAAAAGCACTCCCAGGCGGTAACAGGCCAGGACGGCGATTACCGTTTCCGCCAGATTGGGCAGGAAAATGGCCACCCGATCCCCCTTGCCCAGGCCGAAACCTTTCAACACATTGGCAAAACGGCACACTTCCGCGTGCAGCATGCGGTAGGTGTAAAATTTAGCCTGGTAATCCTCACCCTCCCAGATCAGGGCCATCTTGTTGTCCGCACCCCGCTCCAGGTGGCGGTCGATCAGGTTGTAGCAGGGATTGGTCACTCCCCCGATAAAGAAACGGAAGCCGGGCATCTGCTCTTCCATTACTTTTTCCCAGGGCTGCATCCAGTACAATTCCGCGGCCATATCGCCCCAGAAAGAAGCGGGATCTTCCCACGATTTGCGCAGCAGGGCGTTAAAGGCATCCACACTGCCCATCACCGACTGTTTCACTTTATCCGGAGGCGGGAAATAAAGCTTGCTTTCCCTGATCATTTTCAATTCTTCCGGTCTGATTTCCGGCATATTTATCCCCCTTTAGCCGTTTTCCCCAATACCGCTTCAAACGCCTTCATTTTCGGCCCGGTCCGGCAATCGGGCCGGGCTCCGCCAATGCATCCCCCCTTTGTGCGATCAATGTTCAAAACCAAACCGGGAAGCAGGCGCGGGCGGTCTTTTCCCGCCCCGCCCGCTTTCCCACCACCTGCTCAACGGGTCGAGCGGACTCAAACGGCCCCCTTCCATTTCCACCAACCTGCCCGCCCCGGCCAGCTCATCGACCAGTTGACCGACCAGTTCCGGGCTCAGACCAAGATGTTCGCCCAGTTCTTCAACCGAATGGCTGCGGCGGCCCAGCAGCCAGAGGATGGCCTCTTTGGCCCGCGCACGCTGCCGTCGGCTGAGCGGTCCGTTAAAGGGAACGATTACCTCACGCTGTTTTTTTCTCATCGCCTACCTCCAGAGCAAGCGAAAATAAAAATCTTTTTGTTGCCCTCGAATCATTAAAAAACAATACAGCTTTTTCAGCAGCCAAGCGCCCGGGCGATGACCATTCTCTGTACCTCCGAGGTCCCCTCACCGATTTCCAGCAGCTTGGCATCCCGCAGGTAGCGTTCCACCGGAAACTCCCTGGTGTAGCCGTACCCGCCGTGAATCTGAATGGCTTCCAGAGCCGACCGGGTGGCGATTTCCGAACCGAACACTTTGGCCATGGCCGCTTCTTTGCTGTAGGGCCGGCCCTGATCTTTCAACCAGGCCGCCTTCAGGTACATATTGCGCGCCAGTTCGATCCGGGTGGCCATATCGGCCAGTTTGAACTGAATGGCCTGGAATTTGGATATGCTCTGGCCGAACTGCACCCTTTGTTTGGCGTAGGTCAGGGCGGCATCCAGACAGGCCTGGGCGATGCCCACTCCCATCGCCCCGATGGCAATGCGGCCGCCGTCCAGCACGGTGAGAAACTGTTTGAAGCCCTGGTTCAATTTACCCACCAGGTTTTCTTCCGGCACCCGCACATCTTCAAAAAACAGCTCCGTGGTATTGGAGCCGTGCAGCCCCAATTTTTCGTAACCGGCCCGAATGGTGAAACCGGGTGTGTCCGTGGGAACAATAATGGCGCTGATGCCGCGCTTGCCCAGGGAGCGGTCGGTCACCGCCGTAATGGTGACGAAGCGGGCATAACTGGCATTGGTGATAAAGCACTTGGACCCGTTGATCACCCACTCCCCGTTTTCCAGCACGGCGGTGGTCTGCGTGCCGCCGGCATCCGAACCGGCATTCGGCTCGGTGAGTCCGAAGGAGCCCATGCATTCCCCGCGGCACAGCGGAGTGAGGTATTTCTCCTTTTGCTCTTCCGAACCGAACAGGTAAATGGGCATACAGCCCAGGGAAATATGCGCCTCATAGGTCAGTCCGGTGGAACCGCAGGCGCGCGTAATTTCCTCCAGGGCCAGGCAATAACTGATATAATCCCCGCCGGCACCGCCGTATTTTTCCGGAAAGGGCAGTCCCATCAAATCGAGCTGGGCCAATTTTTTAATGATCTCAAGGGGGAATTGGCCCGTGCGATCAATTTCAGCCGCCCGGGGAACAATTTCATTTTCGGCAAAATCCCGCACCACATCGCGAATCATCTGCTGATCCGGGGTCAGATCGAAATTCACCCGCATCCCTCCCCAAACATTTCACTTATTAGAATATTCAGTTAACGACAGCTGTCTGACCGCTTTTCCGGCGACGAACAGCCTCACCTCCTTAGCCCGGGTCCCGGGACGGCCGTCGGTCAGGTAGCTTGCATTTTCTTTGCACCGGGCAAAAATTATTCCGTTAACCGTTTAAAAACGCGGGTGAATTGTCAAAAACACACCTTAAACGGTCGGCGACAGAAAAAACCGGCGCCTTCCCGGCCGAACTGTTACCTGCCGTTTACATTTACAACCGGCCCAATCCCCGCCGAAACGACAGGTGGTGTTTATAATCATTTACACGGCCTTCATATGATTTAGAGATCAGAGCAGGTTGTATTTGACCAGCTTTTTGTATAAACCGGGCCGGGAAATGCCCAGCATCTGCGCCGTGCGGGCCTTATTGCCGCGATTGTACATCAGGGCCTGCAGAATAATCATTTTTTCCGTCTGATCCAGCGCTTCGCTCAAATTCATTCCGCGCATCAACGCCCCCGCCGGTCCATCCAGGTCCGGCACTTCTTCCGAAGGGGCATGCCCACCCTTTTCGTAAAGCGCAACCAGGTGGGCGGGCAGGTGGCGGAGGTGAATGACATTGCCTTCAATGACATTAAAAGCCCTTTCGATGATGTTTTCCAGCTCACGCACATTGCCCGGCCAGGAATAGCGCAGGAAAACCTGGAGCACCTGCGGCGACACGCCGCTGACCTGATATTTGAACAACCGGTTGTATTTTTGAATAAAGCCCTCCACCAGCGCGGGTATATCCTCCCTGCGTTCACGCAGGGGCGGGATGACCAAGTTGACCACATTCAAACGGTAATAGAGATCCTCGCGAAATTTTTTATATTTGACCATTTGCTCCAGATTCACATTGGTCGCCGCCACCACCCGCACGTCAACGATTCTGGTTTTAGTGCTGCCCAATTTCTGCAGTTCCCGCTCTTGAATAAACCGCAGCAGCTTGGCCTGCAGCACAAAAGACAAATCGGCGATTTCATCGAGAAATACCGTGCCGCCGTGGGCCATCTCCAGTTTGCCCGCGCGGCCTCCCTTGCGGCCGCCGGTAAAGGCGCCTTCTTCGTAACCGAAAAATTCCGCTTCCAGCAATGTGTCCGGAACGGCGGCACAGTTGATTTTGACAAACGGACCGGCACGGCGCAGACTGGCGGCATGCAGGGCATGGGCGAACAACTCCTTGCCCGTCCCGCTTTCACCGGTGATCAACACATTGGAGTTGCGGGGGGCCACTTTGAGCAGGGTTTCTTTCAAATCGAGCATCTGCGGACTGACGCCGATGATTTGATCAACGGTGTAATAAAAACCGCCGCCTCCCCCGTCGGACGGTAAAAATCTTTCGCCCTGCAGAACCGGACGAACCGGGTTTAAAAATCTGAGCAGCACGATCACCCCGCCGGGTTTCCTGTCCCGCAGCAGGGGCAGAAAATCGACCAGCACGCTGCGTCCACCCAGGGTATCAATTTTACCCAGCTGCGGCCGCCCGGTTTTCAGCACCGTATCGATGCTCTGCCGGACCTGATGGCGGCAAACTTCATCCACGGCACGACCGGTCATTTGTTCCCCGCCGGCGGACAATATTTTGCACACGGCTCCGCCGGCCCGGCGGATTACTCCCGTTGTGTCGATCAACAAAAACCCCTCGTGACCGTTGTTAAAAATGCTCTGCAGCAACTCCTCTGCCGAGCAGTAGCCCGGATCTGGCAAAAGGCATCACCGCCGATGAAGGTTTTTGATTTCTGTGAATATTTTAACAATAGCCATTTTAGTTGTACAGAGAAAATTTCATCCGCAAACCTTTCTTTAAAGGCCGAAAAATCGGCGCACAACCCGCGCGGCGCCATTCCCCGGGTCGGCAAAAAAAACCGACGGCAGCGCCCGGAACAACGCTGCCGCCGGTTTTACCAGCGATCCGCCGGTCAGGCGGTTTTGGCCCGGGCCGGCCGTCTGGCCAGAGCCTCCTGGTACAGCTGCAGGTATTCCACCCCCGAACGCGCCCAGGAAAAATCGAGCTCCATCGCCCCCCGGACCAGCCTCATCCACTGCCCGGGCTGCTCCCGGTAAAGTTTCACCGCGCGCTCAATGGCGTGCCAGAGAGCGCTTTCCGCGTACTCGGAAAAAACAAAGCCGTTGCCGGATCCGGTGGCCGGATTGAAATCATGCACCGTATCGGCCAGACCGCCGGTGGCCCGCACAATGGGAATGGTACCGTAACGCATGGCGATCAGTTGTCCCAAACCGCAGGGTTCAAACCGGGACGGCATTAAAAACATATCCGCACCGGCATAAATACGCTGCGCCAGAATGGAGTTGAAGCCTATATACAGGCCCACCTTATCTGGATGGCGCTCGCGCAAACGGCGGAACATATCCTCATAATGGCGGTCCCCGCTTCCCAGCACCACAAACTGCACATCTTCGGCGAGCAGCCGATCCCCGATGCGGGCGATCAGGTCCAGACCTTTCTGGTCCACCAGGCGGGAAATCAGGCCCAGCACGGGCACATCTCTTACGGGCAGATGCATTTCTTTTTGCAGGGCGTATTTGTTTTCTTTTTTATTTTCCACACTCTCCCGGTCGTAATTGCGGTGAATGCGGTGATCGGTTTTGGGATTGAATTCATGGTAATTGATCCCGTTGACAATACCGTATAAATCATGACTGCGCTTGCGCAGCAACCCGTCCAGCCGCTCACCCATTTCCGGCCGCTGGATCTCCGCGGCATAAGTCCTGCTCACCGTGTTGATGATATCGGCATAGAGAATGCCCATTTTCATGTAGCTGACCGTACCGTAGAATTCCAGCAGATCGGGGGTGAAGAATTCATCACCCACCCCGAGCAGATGCAGCGTTTCCCGGGGGAAATTGCCCTGGTACTGCAGGTTGTGAATGGTGAAAACGGTGGCTATTTTATTGTAAAAGGGCTCCCGATCGTAACGCACGCGCAAGAAGAAGGGAATGGGGCCGGTCTGCCAGTCGTTGCAATGAATCAGGTCCGGCTGCCAGTTCAGCCGGGGCAGCATCTCCAGCACCGCGCGGCAGAAAAAGGTGAACCGTTCCGCTTCGTCGGGGAACATATACATGCCGTCCCGGTAAAAATAATGGTGATTGTCAATCAGGTAAACCGGGATGACGCGGTGCTCCCCCTGGTACTGGGCTTCAATACTGGCCTCCCTGATAATGGCCGTTTCCGCCCGGCTGTTGAACAGCACCGGGAAATCGGTGCGATAAACCGCCCCTTCAATGCCCTTGTAGTGGGGCAGGGCCACCCGCACATCATTGCCCAGATTGTCGTTGCCCACGGTGGCCAGCGCTTTGGGCAGGGAACCGGCCACATCGGCCAGCCCACCGGTCTTGGCGAAAGGCACCACTTCCGAAGCCACCAGCAGTATTTTCAACGGCCGGTCAAACATACTGAGCCACCTCCCGCCCGGGTTGTGCATAGATCGGAGTGAAGGCACGGGTTTCTTCTTCCCGCAGCACCTGCGCCGCCAGTTCCGGCGGCGTGGGGTTGATAAAATACCCGGTGCCCAGTTCAAAGCCGGCCATAACAGTCAGACGGGGCAGGATTTCCAGATGCCAGTGATAATGCATCGCTTCCGCCGCGTCGTTGATCGGTGCGGTATGCAAAACCAGGTTGTAGGGTGGTTCGCCGATGCAGTCGTGCAGGGCGCGCAGGGTGGAACGCAGCACCCGGGCCAGATCCGCCACCTGATCCGGACGCAGGGCGGCAAAATCATGCTGATGCTCCCGGGGCACAATCCAGGTTTCGAAGGGGAAGCGGGAAGCAAAAGGAGCCAGGGCGACAAATTTCTCCCCTTCCCTCACCACGCGCTGTTTTTCGGCCAGTTCCTGCCCGAGCAGATCGCAGATGATGCACCGCCCCGTATTCTGCGCGTAACGCCGCATCCCGTCCAGTTCTGCGGCCACATCCGCGGGAACCATGGGCAGGGCGACAATCTGGGAATGGGGATGCTCCAGGGAAGCACCCGCGGTCTGCGCGAAATTCTTAAAGATCTGGATATATTTAAAACGGGCATCCCGGCGCAAATCCAGCGAGCGCTGCTGCCAGGCCCAGATTACTTCCTCCACCTGGTGGGCGGGCAAAAACTCCAGGTTTTTCTCATGTTCGGTCGTCTCCACCACCACTTCATGCGCCCCCAGGCCGTCCATGGTTTCATAAATACCGTGACGGCGGATGCCGGGCTGCGCTTCTATACGCACGGCGGGGAATTTATTGGGCACCACCCGCACCCACCAGCCGGGCGCATCGGGCGCGGAACCGGATTCCCGGAAAGCGGCCACTTCCGGTGGAGTATCTTTTTCATGTCCGACACACATCGGGCAGCGGCCGCCCTTTTTTTCGTCGGGTTTAATTTTAAAGTCACTCGGCCTTTTTCCCCGTTCGGTGGCGATGATCACCCAGCGGTCAACCAGCGGATCCTTCCTCCATTCCGGCAACTTGTTTCCCCCTTTCGTTATGCCGACCGGACGGTCGCCGTCCGGTCTTTTACTGCAACACGGCATTCACCATGGCTTCCATGGACTCCTCCCTGTCCCGGCGGTCGTCGATGGTGATGGAAGTAACCACGCGCTGCACCCCGTCACCAAAAGGCACCCGGTGCATTTTTTTCACTACGTCCAGCACCCGGTCCAGATCGCCTTCAATGATGGTGGACATGGGGGTCAGCCGGTGTTTAATCCCCGGTTCGTCTTTGAGCACCCGGTAGCAATTGCTGATGTAGCTGCTGATGCTCGGACCGGGCGTGCCCATGGGCACTATATTCACCTCGGCAACAGGCATGTTTTCACCCCCCGTTTTTGCGTACATTGTTCAATGTATAGTTACCGCGAAGCGGCTTCTTTTATACAGCTTCAGACAATTTTTTCGTTTCGGCAGGAAAATTAAGATTAAAGGCGAAATAATGACCGGATAAAGCAAAAAACGGGGGGTTTTCGTCAATGGCCGGGGAAACGGTCAGCATCAAGGGAACAAGGAACGGTCTGGTCATTCTTCTGGACGCCGACCGCGAATTTGAGGATATTAAAGCGCATCTGCGGCGCAAAATGGAATCGGCCCGGGGATTCTTCAAAGGGGCCCGGTTTACGGTTTACCAGGAACATACGGCCATATCCAGCCGGCAGCAAAAAGAGCTGGAAAACATCTGCCGCCAGTACGGCCTTATTCCCTCCCCGGACGTACACTGGCCGCCCCGCACCAAACAACCGGCGGCCGTTCCCCGACCACGCCCCGGCGTGCCCGCCGGCGAACCGGCCCGGCTGGTGGAACGCACGCTGCGCTCCGGACAGGAAATCAGTTACGACGGCCATGTGGTGGTGACCGGGGACGTGCACCGGGGGGCGGTGATCCGGGCCGGCGGCAATGTGCTGGTGATGGGTGCCTGTCTGGGCGGTATTTACGCCGGCCTGGCAGGTGATTGCCGGGCGCTGGTGGCGGCCCTGCACCTGGCACCGGTCCGGCTGGCCATAGCCGGCGTGGAGATGGGCGGGGACGAGGTACCGCCGACGGTCGGGCCGCGGATGGCCCGGGTGGCCGACGGCCGCATTGTTTTTTCAGCTCTTTTCGATGTTTAGCACCCGGCCGGCATAAAGCAGTCCGGCCACCGTTTTGGCATCGCAAATTTCGCCCCGCTCGATCATGGACAGGGCTTCTGCGAAAGGCACCGCGACCACCCGCAGGAATTCGTCCGCATCCGGGTGGGCCGCGGCCTGTTCAAGCTCGCGGGCCAGAAACAGGTGCAGCTTTTCGGTGGTAAAGCCGGGGGTGGAATAAAAGCTGCACAGATGACGCCAGCTGCCGGCCCGCAGGCCGGTCTCCTCGCTCAGTTCGCGCCGGGCGCAGGCGGACGGTTCCTCGCCCGGATTCATTTTGCCGGCCGGAATTTCCAGCAGTTCCTCCCCCACCGCATAGCGGTACTGCCTGACCAGGTACACCTCTCTGGCGCCGTTTACGGCCACCACGGCCACCGCTCCGGCATATTCCACCACTTCCCGCGTCCCCGTGCGCCCGTTGGGCAGCAGTACGGTATCCAGACGCAAATTGATGATTTTCCCGCGATAAACAGTCTCTGTGTGCAGGGTTTTTTCAGTCAGTTCCATGGCCCCTCCCTCAAACACCGGCTAATTTTTTCATCCTGCCCAGCACCAGACCGGGCAGCCAGGCATAGTCTTCCGTGGGCAGATGGCGCGGGGCTGAAGCATCAAAAAGCACGTTGCCGGAAGGGGGGAACTCCTCGTCCCCCAGCCAGAGCACAAAAGCAATCGGTATTTTGGGCAGCACCGGCACACTCACCGCCACATCCCCGAATCGCTCCTCCCGTCCGCCCAGAGCGGCCGCGGACTGCACCAGTTTATCCGGCCGGGAGCCGAAAATGCCGACCAGCGGCAGAATGGAGCGGTTGGTAAACGGACCGGTATAAATGGAACCGCCGGGCAGCTCCTTAAAAGAAACCCAGCGTTTTTCCGGCACGGCCGGTCCGGCCTGACTGAGATAGTGCAGCAGCACCACCTGTATTTCCAGGGGCACCTCTTCACCCGTCGGTCCGCTTATTTCCCCCTCCGGATAGGCAATCGTATATAGCCCGCCGAGGAAAGGAACGCTGAATTTTCCCTCCTCCGCCCGGTAGGGCACCGCCGCGTGATCGGCCATGGACCGGGCGTCTCTGGCGGCAAAATCCAGCCTGGCCTGCGCCAGGGCCGGTTTTAAATTCATCCAGGCCAAAAAAATCCCTCCCCGCATAAATTATGAAAGCAAACTTCGGCGGGAAACCATGTTTTTCCTTCTTTCGACAGAAAATAACTCATCTTTATTGTGCGTCAAAGACAGCACCGGGTTGCAAGAATCAGGCGGAAGTCTTCAGGTCAATTATCCCATCTATTCCTTTATTTTACTAAAAACCTGTCTTTCTGCCACGGTATGTTTCTAAAGGAAAACATTATCTGATGCTGCGGTGAGACAAACCTGATATAATTTGCTAGTAAAGTAAATCTCAAGCTGATGGCGCCGGCCGTCCGGTCCCGGGCCGGGCGCGTCAAAGTCCCCCGCCCGGGGGCGCAGGCCGACGCTGTAACAAGGAGGTCATGATGAAGCACAAAAAAATCACTGTCCTCGTCGTACTGCTTTTCCTG
>Ga0315298_1002057_pt1 | contig 35356 bp, 26 predicted proteins | sample WHS_1_MG_FD_203077 | JGI IMG/M metagenome (GOLD analysis project Ga0315298, IMG submission 203077) | Extremophilic microbial mat communities from Washburn Hot Springs, YNP, Wyoming, USA - WHS_1_MG | ecosystem: Environmental > Aquatic > Thermal springs > Hot (42-90C) | place: USA: Wyoming...
GGAAACTTGCTCAGGAGGCAGGGGCAGACATACTTGTTGTCCAATCCACTGTTACCACGGCGCGCCATATTTCAAGGACATATGAGCCGCTGGACATCGCAAAACTGTGCGCATCACTTTCAATCCCGGTTATCATCGGCAATTGCGTTACATACCAGGTTGCCTGTGAACTCATGGAAACAGGCGCCGCGGGATTGCTGGTTGGCATCGGTCCTGGTGCAGCATGTACCACGCGCGAAGTTCTTGGCATAGGCGTGCCACAGGTTACTGCCACATGTGACTGTGCAGCAGCGCGTGATTTCTACTACAAGAGAACAGGGAAATATGTACCCATTATTACCGACGGCGGGATGGTTACCAGCGGAGATATCTGCAAGGCGTTTGCCTGCGGGGCTGATGCAGTAATGGTTGGTTCAGCATTTGTTAGGGCACAGGAATCTCCAGCAAAAGGATTCCACTGGGGTATGGCGACATCCGATGAGAACCTGCCGAGGGGAACACGTATTTCTCTTGGTACAAGCGGAACGCTTTTACAGATATTGTTCGGTCCTTCTACGACCGACGATGGTTCGCAGAATCTTATCGGCGCTTTGCGCCTTTCAATGGCGAGCCTCGGTGCCACGACAATTCGCGAACTGCAACTCACAGACATAATAATTTCTCCTGCCATTAAAACAGAGGGAAAAATCTATCAGGCCGCGAAGAAGAGTGCACTGGGTTCTGGTATGAAAAAATGAAGGATTTTGTTCACCTCCATCTGCATACTGAATACTCCTTGCTTGACGGGATGTGCAGGATAGAGCAGGTGACCAGGCGAGCGCACGAGATGCGGATGCCTGCACTTGCAATAACAGACCACGGCAATCTTCACGGTATCATTGAATTCTATGAGGAATGCCTCAAGCACGGAGTCAAACCGATTATTGGTTCCGAGATGTATCTCGCGCCAGGCAGCCGTTTTGACAGGAATTCCCAGATTGCCCGCGAAGGTGCCTACCATCTCACTGTTCTGGTACAGGATATAGAGGGATATCAGAACCTTCTTCTGCTTTCTTCGCTTTCCCACCTTGAGGGATTTTACCACCGTCCGCGGATAGATATGGAACTCCTTGCGAAATATGGGAAAGGGCTGATAGTTTTGAGCGGATGCCTCAAGGGAGAAATCAACTGTTATTCTTGCGCCGATGACGACGGAAAGGCAGAAGAAGCCATCAGAAGATACATTGAAATACTCGGCAGAGAGCATTTCTATCTGGAAATGATGAGGATTGGACTTCCAGAACAGGAAAAGGCAAATCGGAAACTTCTTGAACTGGCGAAGAAATATGATGTGAAGATTGTTGCGACAAATGATTGTCATTATCTGGACAAGGGAGATGCTTTCGCGCATGAGGTGCTTCTGTGCGTGCAGACCGGCTCAAATCTTGAAGATGAAAATCGCCTTCGTTTCCAGACAGATGAATTTTACTTTAAGAGTCCTGATGAGATGGCAGCACTTTTTTCAGAAATTCCTGCTGCACTGGAAAACACTGTTGAGATACATGAAAAATGCAATCTGAAACTGGATCTTGAGACGCCGCATATCCCGAGTTTTCAGGTCCCTGACGGCCTCAGTGCAGATGAATACCTTGAGCGTCTTGTGGCTGCCGGAATGAAGGAACGTTTCAACCGCAATTTTGACCCATCCAGCAAAGACAGAATAACACAGAGGGCAAGTTACGAACTTGACATCATCAAGAGGATGAATTTTTCAGGATATTTCCTTATCATCCATGATATCGTGGAAGAAGCACACAGGCGCGGCATTGCTGTTGGCCCGGGCAGGGGTTCAGGCGCAGGCAGTTTGGTTGCATACCTTCTCGGGATTACGCAACTTAATCCTCTTGATTACGACCTTCTCTTTGAACGGTTTCTTAACCCTGAGCGGGTTTCTCTCCCTGATATTGACCTTGATTTTAGCGACAGGCGGCGCGAGGAGATTATTGCATACCTGCGAAAGAAATACGGTGAACAGAACGTGGCGCAGATTGCCACATTTGGGACGCTCGGCGCGCGTGCAGTTGTGCGTGATGTCGCAAGGGCGATGAAGATGAGTTATGGAGAGGGAGATAGAATTGCAAAGATGATTTCTCCAGAGCCCGGGACAACGATAGAACACGAAACGGAAAAGAACGAGGAGATACGCCGTCTCATACAGAGTGAGCCGAAAGTGGCAAAACTTTTTGCGATATCGCGAAAATTGGAAGGTCTTGCAAGGCACGCTTCAACCCACGCAGCCGGGGTTGTTATTACGGATAAACCGACAGTACACTATGCGCCTTTATTCCGCAGCGGAAGCAGCGAGGTTGCAACCACGCAATTTTCAATGACAAGCATTGAGAAAATTGGGTTGCTCAAAATAGACCTTCTGGGGCTCAAGACACTGTCAGTAATTGAAGATACAGTTGCTCTTGTGAAAAAGACCAGAAATATAGACGTAACATTTCGCGAAGATGATGCAAAAACATATCATTTGCTTGCAGAAGGGCATTCCACCGGCCTGTTCCAGCTTGAAAGCGAAAGCATGAAGGGTCTTCTGCGCCGGATTAAGCCAGAAAGATTTGATGACCTGATTGCGATCCTTGCGCTTCACAGGCCAGGTCCGATGCAGAGCGGGATGGTGGAACAATATATCGCATGCAAGAATGACCCTTCAAAAATCAAGTATGACCATCCATTGCTGGAACCCATTTTGAAGCCCACAAGGGGTGTGATTCTTTATCAGGAACAGGTTATGCAGATAGCCAATGTTATCGGCGGTTTCAATCTCGGCGAGGCAGACCTGTTGCGGAAAGCAATGGGCAAGAAGATTCTTGATTTGCTTGAGGAACAGAGGGAAAAATTCGTACACGGAGCGAAAAAACATGGGATTTCAGCAGGGGTTGCAGGCCGTATTTTTAACAATATGGCAAAATTCGCGGGGTATGGATTTAATAAATCCCATAGTGCATGTTATGCGGTTGTGTCCTACCAGACAGCATACCTGAAGGCGAATTTTCCACTTGAGTTTATGACGGCGCTGTTGAACAGCGAAATAGGGGATGAAACAAAGATTGCACAGTATATTGATGAGGCAGAGCAACTTAACATCTGGGTCCTTCCGCCCGATATACACGAAAGTGATGAGGGTTTTTCCATTGTTGGAAATGACATTGTTTTTGGCCTGGCAGCAGTAAAGAATGTTGGCCACGGCGCAATACAGGCGATTATTGAAGCAAGGCGCGAGGGACCGTTTGAATCGCTTCACGATTTCTGCCAGCGCGTGGACCTGCGTTTTGTCAATCGCAAGGTTGTTGAGAGTTTAATAAAAGCCGGTGCCTTTGACTGTTTTGAAAGACCGCGTTCACAACTATTCGCAATGCTGGATGAGGCAATGGAGCAGGGAGCGCGGATTCAAAAGCTCCAGGCCGAAGGACAACTCTCAATTTTTTCAAAAACCGACCGTCTGATACCGCCTGTAAATCCAGAAATTATTGCTTCCATTCCCGAATGGCCTGAAACCCGGCTGCTGGCTTTTGAGAAAGAGATGCTCGGGGTATACAGGACAGGCCATCCGCTGGAAAATAGCGCGCACACGCTTTCCTGCTACGTGAATGCATGGAGCAGTGAAATCATGGAACTATCTGAAAATGACCAGTACTGGTTCGGCGGACTTCTCGTAAATCTTAAGAAGGTCAGCACCCGTAAGGGTGAAAAAATGGCTGTTGGCGAACTGGAAGACCTCAAGGGCAGGATTGAGGTCGTTTTCTTTCCCCAGACATATGAATCAAGTTCAAGCATATTGAAGTCAAATAATATTATTTTTGTAAAAGGGAGGCCAGACCGCGGAGCCGAGAAGGCGAAAATTATCGTATCTGACGTTGCAACATTAAATACCATCGGCGAAAAAAATCTTAAAAGTTTGCTCGTTGAAATAAGTGTTACTGCTCCGCGGGAAACTCTTGAAGAACTGAAAAAGACATTTCAGAAATTTCGCGGCCAGTCAAAGGTGTATCTCAAGGTCGCAACCGGAACGCACGGCTGGATTAAAATGGCATTGCCAAAGTATTCAGTTTCTCTTGAACCCGGGCTTTTTGACCATCTTAAGGACCTGGTTCCGCCAGAATCTATACAGGTTGTTTGATATGAAACGTATTGTATCTACGCTCGCCTGGAAAAAGACATATCTTGAGATTATTGACCAGACGCAACTGCCCTTGCGCGAGAAATATCTGCGCTTGAAAACCATTGATGACGTCTGGGGTGCAATAAGGTTTTTGAAGATACGTGGAGCCCCTGCAATCGGGCTGGCGGCAGCGTATGGATTGCTCCTTGCAGCCAAACAATTTCGCGGTAAACCAGAAGAGTTCATCCAGTATCTTTCAGAAAAAACTCTCTATCTGCGAGAGTGCAGGCCAACTGCGCGTAATCTTTTCTACGGACTTGAAAGGGTTCTCAAAACAGCCGAAAACTCAGGGGATGTTCTGACTGCCATCTCAAGAATGGAGCGTGAGTGCGCGCGGCTCGTAAAGGAAGATTTGATATGCTCGCACAGGATCGGGACGCACGGGCTTGCGCTTATCAAGAATGGAATGAGAATTCTTACCCACTGTAATGCTGGTGCTCTTGCCACTGCGGGCGGCGGAACTGCCCTTGCTTTATTTTATGCCGCAAAAAGTGCGGGAAGAGAAATACTTGTGTATGTTGATGAAACAAGGCCGGTCCTTCAGGGAGCGCGGCTTACATGCTGGGAACTGATGAAAGCAGAGATTTCGCATATCCTTATATGTGACAACATGGCGGGCTATCTTATGGCGCAAAAGAAAGTGGATGCAGTGGTTGTTGGAGCCGACAGAATCTGCCGCAATGGCGACACAGCAAATAAAATCGGAACATATCCGCTTGCTGTGCTTGCAAGGTACCACAGGATTCCATTTTATATTGCTGCGCCCATTTCCACTATTGATTTTTCCCTTGAAAACGGTGGGCAAATTCCAATTGAAGAAAGAGCCGCACGGGAAATAATACAGTGCGGGAATAGCGCGATCGCTCCAAAAAGTACCCGGGTGTACAATCCTTCCTTTGATGTTACCCCGGGGACTCTGATTACTTCATTCATTACAGAAAAAGGGGTTCTGTCTCTGTCAGAATTCAAAACATTTGTGTGCGCGCACAAAACACGTCGCTGATTTGGGATTTTTGGTTGCGTCCACACTTTGAATAAACTGACACTACCATGCAGTCCATCCGCCATCTACCAGCAGCACTGCTCCGGTGATAAAAGATGAAGCGTCTGAAGCGAAGAAAACCACTGCTCCCTTGATATCGTCGGGATAGCCGATTCTTCCAAGCGGATTTTTGCGTTTCAGATTTTCAATGAACTGCGTATTTTGCTGCACTTTTTCATTCGGAAACGGTCCTGGCGCGATTGCGTTGACGCGGATACCTTTTTTCCCGAGGTGGCATGCAGCAAAGCGCGTAAACTGGATAATGGCCGCCTTCCCTGCGCCGTAGTTCGGCGGATTGTCAAAACCTGAATCCCAATAAATTGAAGGGTCAGGAGAAACCAGCCCGTACATGGAGGCGATATTGATAATTGTGCCTCCTGTTTCCATGAAGGGAAGTACCGCCTGCGTACACCGAAAAACTCCGTTGATTGTACCATCAATACCTTTCTGCCAGTCCTCTTCTGAAATATACTCAATTTTTCCTGTGGCAGTGTAGCAAGCATTGTTTACAAGTATATCAATGCGGCCACTTTCGCCATAAATGGTGTTAAAAGCGGTCTTGATGGAATCCATTGATGAAATATCAAGATAAATTCCATATGCAGATGAGCCGGTTTCAGCCCGAATCCTTTCAGCAACTTTCCTGCAAGCGTCATCAAGTATGCTGGCAAGGTACACGCGGGAGCCGGCTTGCGCAAGCGCCTCTGCCATTGCTGAGCCAAGGTAACCTTCACCGCCGGTTACGACCGCTGTCCTGCCGGAAAGGTCAAAAAGTTTTCCGCTCATGTGGACTCCTTTTTTATACTCGCTCCTTTCAGCGCCGCGCCGAATGCCACAACAAACTGCGGCTCCGGGAGAACCGTAATTTTTCGCCCCGAGAGCGCCTCAATACTTTGTTTGAGCGCTTCGCTTTTTGCACCGCCTCCGCAGAAGACCGCTTTATTCCGTGCGCTGAACTGCGCAATCATTCCTGCAATGCGCGAGCCAATTGCGTTGAAAATGCCTTTCGCAATATCTTCTTTTCCTGCTGCGTGCGCTATCAAGGAAACAACCTCGCTTTCCGCAAAAACACTGCAGGTTGCGTTGATGGCCACTGGATTTGAGGACTCTCGGGCAAGTTGAGAAAGTCCTTCAAGGTCAGTTTCAAGTACGCCAGCCATCATCTCAAGGAATCTTCCAGTTCCCGCGGCGCATTTATCATTCATCAGAAAATCCGATATGTCTCCTGATGCGTTAACTTCAATAATTTTTGTATCCTGCCCGCCGACATCAATCACAAGGCATCCATCCCTGAGAATATGATAGGCGGCATTTCCGGCAGCGGATATTTCTGTAATAACCGCAGTTGCTCTTTTGAAAATTCTTCGTCCATAACCAGTGGAAACAATCACGGCAAGGTCGCTTTCTCTTATCCCGGCGCACTCAACTGTTTCTGCGAGGACAGCGCAAGCCACCTTTTCAGAATCAACGCCTGTCCTGGCAATCGCTTTTGCCACAATTTCACTGTCTCTTGTCACCACGCACTTTGTCGTGACAGAACCAATATCAATCCCGGCAGTGTAATTCATAGGTGTTTCATTTGTTCTGGGCAGTGAGGACTTCAAGGAATGCTTCCACGCGCGTCTTTAACTGGCCGATATCCTCCTGCCCGAAATCTGTTTTTATTGACAGAAACGGGATATTTTCTTTTTTTGTTGCCTGGCGCATCATGGTAAGCCTGATATCATAGGGCTGGCAGAGCCGCAGGTTATGATATACCACGCCATCCAGTCCGTATTCTCTTACGAGGTTGATTGCCGCATCATTAAGTTTGCCGCTATTGACAAAACACGGGCATAAACTTCCGCCGATATATCTTAATGCGAGCGCCCGGATTATACCGCGTTCAGTATCCTCATCCACCTCCACGGGGTCATAAAGCCGTCCATAGGCAGAACATAGCATATCTGCCCCAATTAGACATCCTGCATTTTCCAGAACTTCAAGGAGTTTGTAATTCGGGAAAATGATCGGTGCGCCGGCAAGCAATACACGGCGCAACCCCGGGAAAACAGAATTTTCTGCAGCCCTAAAGGTTTCCTGAAGAACAGGCAGCGCAAGCGAAAGCCACGATTCCGGCGGATGGAAAAACGAAAGGTAGGAGAGAGTAAAATAATCAAATGAATTAAGAATATCAGGCCGCTCTGACCTTACTTGGTACAGTTCACGAAATACTTTTGTGCGCGCATTTGTACTTCTGCATTCTCGCATAAGTTCTCTGCGGGAAGGTTTTACATTATATCTGTTTCTCATAAATCGGTAAAACTCTGCAAGATTTTTTTCCCACGCATTCGCGCTTTTCAGGTAGTCATTAGACCTCGGCAAATCAAGCAAGTAAATCTGGCAAGCCGGAGAAAGAATCTCTGAAATCTGGCTTTTGCCCTCGCACGCAGCAGGGATGACAAGCAAATCAAGCCGTTCAAAGACGTCTTTTCTGGCCAAACCACAGATCGCTTTAATCAGCGGGCATACATCTCCGGGAATAATTTCATCCCCGTCTTTTGCGCACATTCCATCCTCGGTGCACAATCGCAGCGGCCGGCCGCCGCAAACCCGCACCAGTTCCTCTGGAACAAGATTGCACAGGCAGCCCACAAGCGGCTGGCTGGTACTGGGAACCGGTCCCTCTGCGGCAATTTCATAGACTTTCTTCATAGCCAGAAGCGCACTTTTATCCGCATATCTTGCAGCAACTGTTGAATAATCAATAATTCCATTCTGCAACTCCTTGACCGAAGAACCCCATGGAATTTTATGGTGACTGCTCTTGATGCCTTCCTGCTTCTTCATCATCAAAGGAATGTCTCCTTAAAAATGTGACTGCGTGATTTTCTTCTTGAAAAAATGTACTGAAAGGCATCCTTTTCTGGGGCACACCTCAACACATCGCATGCACATAATACACCCGCTTTCAGTATAGATTTCGTTGCGGTCTGTTTTATACATCCTTGTAAGCCCCATCGGGCAGGCATCCGCGCAGGAGCCGCACTTGATGCACTTAATTGAGTTCTTCCTCAGTTCAACGCCGCAGCCCCAATTGAACCACGAGTTAATCAGGCCGACCGGGCATAAGTGGCACCACACCCTTCTTCCAAAGAAAAACGCTGCAACAAAAAGTCCAAGAACAACCCATGCAAGAATTGTGAAGACAGAACTGACCAGCACAGAAAAATCCTTCCAGTTTGGTTTTATGAATCCAAACATCGGACATATCAGACGGGCTGGACAAACCTGGCAATATGGAAGGAAGAAATAACACTGATACCGGGCAAAACTCGGGATACCTATAAATGCAGAGATTGCGCAACTAATGCCGAGCAGTCCGTATGATGAAATCCGCAGACCGCGATGGAATCCATTCGGAAAACGTTTCAATGAAAGGTTCATTCTGCGTCGCAACGCAGTGAGGAAATCACCGACAGAGCCAATGGGACATACCCAGCCGCACCACATTCTTCCAAGCAGGAAGCACAGCAGAACAAAGAGAGTTATGTGCGGTAAAAGATACTTGATATGAGTTCTCCATGTCAGGTTTTCAGAAAAAAAATGCACAATGCAGGCCTTAAACATCCCTCCATTGGGATTGAACCTGCAGACCAATCCCGGGGGATAGTTTTCAAGAACAGGTGTATCTCCGGAGGGCCACAGGATGCTTCCTTTTTTGAAACTTGCTGTTGATGTTGCTCCCTGCGGTGCGCTCAGAGCAGGGAAGAACTTTGTTTGAGCGTCTGTACCCTGTTTTGTTTTGAACAAATAACCCCCATAAACCAGCAGGATTATGGAGATGACCTGCACAATTCTGCGTGTAATGGATATTCTTTTAGTTCTCATGTTCCGGGTTTTTCCGCTTCTTATATCTTATGACAGTCAGTGTTATAAGTCCTGCAATTGGAAGCAGGTGCCACCAGTAGCGCACATTAGGGCTTCTGTCAACCCGCACATTAATCTGGCCGACATCAAGATTCATATTCTCTGCATCTTTTGGCGAGCCGACGACTGAGAAAGAGACAGTCGGCAGGACTGCTGCATTTGAGAAATTTTTCGTCCGCTTCACATCGCTGCCGAAGATAACAGAGTATGTACGTTTGCGCGCTGAGTTGGCTGCAAACCGAATTTCTGCACTCATTATAGATCCGTCAAGCCAGTATTCAAGAATTGTAATTTTTGTTGCAACCTCTTCATTGGTTTGTTTTGCGACAACTTTTACATGGTTGTTGTCTGCTACTGTACCAGGAGGAAATGTTACTGTTCCTGATGCATAGAAATCCCCTGAGTATGATGGATATGACAAATCTATTGAGAGTTCCTGCATACAGAATGCAGGTATTGGAGTGACCAGCATGAGCAGAAAGAAGAAGACGATGAAACGCATCTTGTTTTTTCAGGGTGTGATGTAAAATTCGCCGAATCCCTTTTCTTTATTATATCCAGATGAATCTGCAGACCAGTAACTTAACTCCATTGGTTCTGTCATTTTCGTTCGTATAATCCGCAGGAACCAGCGCTGTTCTCCTGATGGATTCCTGAAATCCATAGTCCGGTAAGGAATAACGATTTCTCCTGTCCATGCCTTTTTTGTTTTGGCGGTTGCAAACATAATTGCCTCTGTCGGCATTCTCGTGGAACCCTTCCCGGTCACTTTTGTACATATCAATCCCCCATTTGCCAGCAATACAAACGAATAATAAGGATACCCGGAAGGTTCATCAGCGATACGGATTTCAACAGAATCATTTGCGCTGACCAGGTCAGGGGTTTCATCGGCGCAGAAAAATCCGAAGCAGAACCCATTATCATTTGCAAAGATAAGCGCGACGGTTTGCGCGAGCGCCTTTCCGCCACGTGTGGAGGAAAAATTTGATGCGACCGCAGAGGATTTCCAGCACTGGTCGTCCAGTTGTCCGTCGCATTTCATTGAAGAGACAAGACGTTTTACAGCGAACACATTTGTTTTCTTTTCGCCTGATGAATTTGCCTGCGGCCGCCTTCCAGCATCTTGTTCTGCCGCAGAACGGTCCATGCTCATATTAAAACTCTTAAATTCTCTTCCGCCGCCGACAAGGCGAAAGTTTATGGTGTAATTACCGGTTCTTGTCGTACTCTTTGGACTCATTGTTACTTCAAAATATGCTCGCTGGTCTTTCGGAATGGACATTTTCGCCGGTGTTATGGAGAAATCAAACGCAGGGTTTTCGGCAATGAGGCTGATTTCAGCAATACCCCTATCCATATTGTTCTGCAGGAAAATCTTGAAGGTTGTGGCATCCTTGACAACGATGTTGGTCATTTCCGGTTTTACAATGAGTTTGTCCGCCTGCCTGAATACATTATCACACAAATGCGCGTAGACACCTGGAATAAAAAGAATAACGAATAAAAATAAAATGATGTTCTTTCTTTGAAATTTTCATATATTTTCCTGTTTTCAAGTTGTTCCTGCCAGAATTCAGGATAATGCAATTTTCTCATACGGTCAAACCCCTGTGAAATTTTCTTGATGACGGCTCTCATTTTCCACTGCAAGACGATGCGAATTGAAAAACTCAAAACGGCAGTATGGGCACCAGATAATCTGGAGGATAGAAGGCTAAAGAATGGAGGAATAAGGCCTAAAACATTGATTGCCAACTAAAACAAATCTGTTTACAAAAATTCGTGGAGGTGGGTAGAATTGGGTTATAATTAAAATTCGCCAGCCAGATGGCAAACATACAATTCAGACGAGAAATGAACTGCGTTCTTAGTTCTTAAAAAGATATGATTTAGAAAGGGCAAAGTATCAATTTAGCCACCAGGATATTAAAATGGACCTTTTTTGTGGAAACTTAACCGGTACACCCGAATAGACGAGACAATATTGGGCGAACACTTACAAGGAGATGGCTATGGATGCAGTTTTTCATCGCAGGCGGCTCTGCAATCTTGCCGATGTCAATCATGTTGTTCACTCATGCTTTAGAGAGCAGGATATAGGTGAGTATCTTGCGGGTCAGGTAACATACAATCTCGGCGAGTATCCAGCCCGCTTTTCAATCGCTCCGACCGAATATGACGAGAAACTGTTACGGAAGTTTGCCGAACATGGCGTCACGTTGATACAGATTCACGAGGAATGGAATGATTCCCAGAGACGCCTGGGTGCCGACAAGCTGAGTTCGCATGATCCGGAAGGCCTGCGCCGGTTCATTGACCTGGTGCACTCCCTGGGTATGAAGGTTATCCTGTATGTTTCCACAGGATTCTTTGAATCTACGGACCCTGATTTCAACCCGGAATGGGCGCACCCCAGGGCGCATCTCGTAGAGTTGTATTATGATTATGCCCTTTGTTCACCTGCCCATCCGGGATGGCGCGCCTATATCCTTCCGCGACTGGAACGGGTGATTACTGAATACGGCGTGGACGGCCTTTACAATGATATGGGCTATATTTTTCCTCTCTACGAACTGGACCTTGATCCTGCCATCCATATTTCGCCGGCACCCGAGACGCCCGAGTGTGACGCTGCTGCGGAAGACCTGCTTGGATTGGTTATGCACCTTGTTCATAAACATGGAGGAATCCTGAAGATTCATGTGGACATCAAACGGTCCATGGTGCGCAAGGGATTCTATGACTATCTGTGGATAGGCGAAGGTGTGCAAAACCTGGATGGTCTTCGCCGGGATACAAAGGGGCTGAAATCTTATGTGGTACCCTGTCCGGACATGAGTCGGGCGTTGGTCCAAAACGAAAACGATCTTTATCTCCACTTCGTACCGTACCTGCAGTTTCCACTGCGCGTAGATGGTCGTCCATGTACAGGACAACGTGCCGCCGTGGAGGGTATGAATTACCGCTGGGGTGAGGACTGCTTCTGGACCCGGCACATGCGCAGGGTCTGGCGGTATGTTCAGGAAAATCCCGGGGTGCCGACTTACATGTACGGGTGGTGGGACAGTTTCCCTGGCCGTCCCGAGGGACGCAGCCGCTGGCTCCATCACTTTGACCTCTACAGGCCCATGGTAAAGCCCGGTTCGCGCGTATGGCTGGAGATTCGCGCCAACTCACTTTTTCTTTCAGAGATACCAGATGAAGTGACCGCGTCACTCTTTGTCAACGAGGATATCTATCTTGTTCTTGCCAACTACAGGGAATCACCGGTGGATATTGTCAGTCACTGGAGGTGGCGGGATAGAGAAACCAATCAGATTGGAGAGACCTTAAGCTTGATGCCGCGCACCCTTCGTTACTTTCAAAGGGCAGATACAACTGGCAGCCGCGATTGAACCGAAAAAAAGAAAACGAACATAATCAGGGATAGCTCTTTACAAGGACAATCACCGACATATAAGGACGGATCAGGAGTGCTGCAGACGATAAGGGAAAGAAACAGGCAGCGCAGGATAGTTATCCTGCAGGCGGGCAGTGAAAATTCTGACAGTAACAAGATGGACGAATTTGACATGTGGGTTTTGTGGGTGTATCATTTATTTCCTGGCAATAATAGCGGAGGGGAAACACCCGTTCCCATCCCGAACACGGCCGTTAAGCCCTCCTGCGCCGATGGTACTGACCGCGCAAGTGGTCGGGAGAGTAGGTATTGCCAGGATTTTTTGTTCTCCTTTTGCTGAAAAAACCGACCAATCAGGGATAGAAGGCGAAACGATAATTTATCCGGGTTTACTCCTTTCCTGTTGTGTTTATCTGTGTCCATATCAAAATTTTTTCATGTGGGTTTGCAGGTGTAGTTTGTTTCACTAAATTTCTATGGCGTGATATAATTAGTTAAACACCTAAGGAGGGCATAAATGGCATCGGTTTCTAATTTTGGTTTATTCGGCCATAGCCGTTCCGGCAAGACAATTCTGGGTGAGGCGATTCTTTTTAAGGCCGGCGCTATTGACCGGATAGGAGACATCAATCAGGGAAACACAACTTTTGATTATGAGGATGAAGAAAAAAGACGGCTAATGAGCGTGAATCTTGCTGTTGCGTGGTTCCCGTGGAAAAAGAATACCTGCTATCTTGTTGATAGTCCGGGATACATGGACTTTATCGGTGAACAAATCGCTGCAGTTGCAGCGGTTGATATCGGAATTCTTAACATAGCCGCAGATAGCGGCGTTGAAGTGGGTACTGAAAAATCATACGAACTTTTGCGAGGGGCAGGAAAACCTGTAGTCATATTCATCAACAAACTTGATGCTGACCAGGCGGATTTTGACGGGACATTGAAGCAGGTAACCGGCTGGCTGGGCAAAAAGGCAGTGCCTGTTACCTATCCTGTTTTTTCCGGGAAAAAGATTGAAATGGTGATTAATCTTTTTGACGAATCAGCCCGTTCAAACAGCACCGCGGCGCCATTTGTCCAGAATCTTCTTGATTCAATTGCCGAACTTGATGATGCCCTGATGGAGAAATATCTCGGCGGTGAATCCCTTGCGAAAGATGAAATTGCTCAAGCACTTAGAAAGGCAGTGGTCAGCGGAAACATAATCCCTGTTTTTGCCGGTTCAGGATTTACCCAGGTTGGGGTTAAAGAATTACTGGATTTCATTGTAGAATACTTCCCGGAGAGCGCGGAAATGCCGCCCCTCAAGGCGAAAAACAGTAGCGGCGAGGAAGTAATGGTGACGCGTGCTGAGAACGACCCCCTATCTGGAATTGTCTTCAAGAATTACGCTGACCCGTTCATGGGCAGAATTTCTTACATCCGTGTTTTTTCCGGAAAACTTGCTTCTAACAGCGGAATTTTCAACTCAACACAGGGTTCAAAGGAACGCATCGGACAGTTGATGAGATTCAGGGGGAAAAAACAGGAAATGGTTGCCGAGGCAGGACCTGGAGAGATTGTTGGAGTGGCAAAACTCAGTGGATTCAAAAGTTTTGATACTTTCAGCGAAGGGTCAAATTCCATTGTATATCCTGCGCCAGCAATCCCGGAAGCGGCGCTGTCTTTTTCCATTGCGCCGAAGGTTAAAGGAACAGAAGATAAACTCGGCAACGCCATATCAAAGATTATGGATGAAGACCCAACACTCAGGGTTTTCCGCGATACAGAGACGAGTGAAACGATTATTTCAGGGATGGGGGATGTGCATCTTGATGTGGCAATCGCAAAATTTCGCGATAAATTCGGGGTGGAAGTTGTACGGGGGATTCCGAAGATTGCATATAAGGAAACCATCCTTGCGCAGGCAGAGGCAGAGGGAAAACACAAGAAGCAGACAGGCGGGCGCGGCCAGTATGGGCACTGTTTCCTGCGGGTTCAGCCGCTTCCGCGCGGGTCGGGATTTGAATTCGTAGACGAAATATTTGGCGGTGCGATTCCTCGCCAGTATGTGCCCTCTGTGGAAAAGGGGGTAAGGGAGGCAATGGCGCGCGGAGTTCTCGCGGGATACCCGATTGTTGACATCAAGGTAACTGTCTACGATGGTTCCTTCCACCCGGTTGATTCTTCGGATATTGCATTTCAACTTGCCGGCATTCTTGCACTTCAGAAAGCAGTCCAGAGCGCAAAGCCCGTTCTTCTTGAACCGATTATGAATGTTGAGGTTATGGTGCCACAGGAATTCGTTGGTGATACAATGGGTACAATCAATGCAAAACGGGGCAGGGTTCTTGAAATGACAGCGCACGGAAACAATCAGGTCATAAAGGCGCAGGTGCCTCTGGCAGAGATGTCCAATTATGCAACAGAACTGCGCTCATTGACGAGCGGCAGAGGTACATACACCATGTCTTTTTCGCATTACGAGGAAGTCCCGGCGCACCTTGCAGAAAAAATCATAGAAGCAAAAAAAGCCGAAAAGGAGATGGTCAAAGCATAATGAAATCAGATAAAGATGTACCGATGGTAAAGGTGGAAATTGAAAATATTGTTCTGAACATCAGCACGAATGCCCCGATTGTCATTCTGCGTGATGCCAGGGGAAGGGTGCTGCCGATTGTCATTGGAATTTTTGAGGCGCAGGCAATTCTTCTTGTTCTTGAAAAGACGAAGTTTGCACGGCCGCTGACCCATGACCTTATTCTCAATATTTTCAGGGAGTTGAATGCAGTGATTGAGAAACTTGAGATTCATTCTCTGAGAGAGAATACCTATTTTGCCGATTTAGTTGTGCGTATGGATAGAGAGATGTTCAGAGTTGACTGCAGGCCGAGCGATGGAATTGCTCTTGCCCTGCGGGCCTCTGCTCCGATTTTCGCCTGTGAGAAATTGCTTGAACCGGCTGAAATCATTCGTTATTATGAGGGCAAGGAGTATGTAAAGTCAAAAGACCCCGAGAGACCGATTGACCAGAAGGAGACAGAGGAGTTCAGGAAAATGCTTGAGAAACTTAACGCGCGGGATTTCTGGAAGCAATTGAAGGAAGATGAATCCTGATTCCAGGAGCCATTCCGCGATTATTTTGAATTTACCGGGAGGAAAAAATGTCAGGACACAATAAATGGGCGAGCATCAAGCACAAGAAAATGGCGACTGATGCCCGCAGGGGTAAGGTGTTCACCAAGATTATTCGCGAGATTATGATGGCCGCAAAACTCGGCGGCGGCAACCCTGACAATAATCCCCGGCTTCGGATGGCAATGGAAAGAGCACGTGCGATAAACATGCCGAACGATAACATCCAGCGGGCAATCAAGAAGGGAACCGGCGAAGAAGGCGGTGTGGCTCTTGAATCTGTTGGATATGAGGGGTATGGCCCGGGTGGTGTGGCGATTCTCGTTGACGCTCTTACTGACAACAAGAGGAGAACCGCAGCAGAGATACGTTCTATTTTTTCGCGGCATAATGGAAACCTTGGCGAATCCGGGTGTGTCTCGTGGATGTTTGAGCGGAAAGGGATTATCACCATGAAGAAAGAAGCGGCTGACGAAGAGCAACTGATGTCGGTTGTGCTTGATGCCGGAGCAGAAGACCTTCGCTCGGATAAAGAGACCTACGAAATTGTCTGCCCTCCGGAAAGCATTGAAACGGTGAAGAAGGCGCTTGAAGAGCACAAACTGCCGGTAGACAGTTCCTCTATAAACCTTACTCCAAAAAGCATAGTGCATGTAGAAGGCAAGGACGCAGAACAGTTGATTCGGCTCCTTGACGAACTTGAAGAGCACGAGGACGTGCAGAACGTCCATTCCAACTTTGACATTCCCGATGAAGTTCTGGAAACAATCTCCAGGTAAACTTGTGGTCCTTGGAATTGACCCGGGGCTGAATCATTTTGGCTTTGGAGCAATATGCGAGGACGGTAGTTTCGTAAAGCCGCTCGGATACGGGCAGCACCATGTTCCGAAGGAATCAACATTTGAAGAGAAATTAGATTTCATACGCAACAGATTCCGCGAAGTTGCTGATACATATAAACCAGATGTTGTTGCAATTGAGCGGATTTATATCGCAAAAAATCCGCAGATCGCATTGAACATCGGCCTTGCATCAGGCGTTATTGCAGGCGTGGCGCTTGAGTGTCAGACAAGGGTTTTCTTTCTCTCTCCGCGGGAGATTAAGAAAAACCTCGTTGGTGAGGGACAGGCATTTAAGGGACAGGTTGGTTTTATGGTTAAGAAAATTCTTAATCTTTCCGAGCAGCCCGGAGAGGATGCTTGCGACGCACTTGCAACAGCGCTGTGCTATCTCACCGTTAATAAATTCAATTCTCTGATAGGAGACCTGTGATTTGTTTTCTTGAAGGGAAACTTGTGAAAAAGGGTGCGATGGAGGCAGTCGTTGAGGTCGCAGGGATTGGCTACCTTGTGAGGGTGCCTCTTTCAACCTCACGGGTTCTTCCGGACGAAGGGGAGTCAGTGCGTCTTTCCACATGTTATATGATTCGTGATGAAAATCCTGAACTGTACGGATTTTCCACAGAACAGGAGTGTGCTATTTTTCAGAAACTCATCACGCTGCCGCGCGTCGGTCCGCGGCTTGCCATGCGCATTCTTTCTGCTCTTAATCCAGATGATCTTGTTCGCGCTATTGCTGCACAGGATATAGATTTGTTGCGGAAAACACCGGGTATCGGAAAGAAACTTGCTGAACGGCTTATTGTTGAATTGAAGGACCAGTTTGAAGGTGTTGAGGTCGTCGGCGCGCGCGGAAGAACAGGAGAACTTATCGCTGATGCGGTGGAGGCGCTTATTGTTCTTGGATATAAGCGTGGCGAAGCGCTGGCGCTCGCCAAGAAGGCAGAACTTGAGTTCAGAGATGCAAGTATTACACTTGAGGATTTTCTCAAAGAAATCCTCAAAAGGACCTGAAAATGGAAGTGAGAATTACATCGGCACAGGCAATCCCGGAGGACATTCCTTTTGATAATTCCCTTCGCCCCAGGACGCTTGAAGAATTTGTGGGCCAGGAGCGCGTCAAAGAAAACCTGAAGATTTATGTTGAATCAGCCCGAATGCGCTCGGATGTGCTTGACCATGTGCTTTTCTATGGCCCGCCTGGACTTGGCAAAACCACCCTTGCGTATATTGTTGCTAATATGCTGGGTGTGAATATCCGTGCCAGTTCAGGCCCGGTGATAGAGAAGGCAAGCGACCTTGCTGGAATACTTACCAATCTTGAGCACGGCGATATCCTATTTATTGATGAGATTCACAGGATTCCTAGACAGGTGGAAGAATACCTTTACAGCGCTATGGAGGATTTTGCAATTGATATTATGCTCGGCGAAGGCCCGAAGGCAAAGTCAGTAAAAATTCCGCTCAAACCATTCACCCTTATTGGAGCAACAACCCGGATTGGGCTTCTGACATCACCTTTACGGAATCGTTTCGGGATATTGCACCGGCTTGATTATTACAATGTGGAACACCTGACCAGGATTGTTATCAGGTCTGCCTCAATATTGAAGTTTGACATCACGCCCGAGGGTGCGCAGGAAATTGCTGCACGCTCTCGCGCGACGCCAAGGGTTGCCAATCGTCTGCTGCGCAGGGTGCGGGATTACGCTCTTGTAAAGGGCAAGGGTGTAATTGACAGGGATATTGCTGGATATGCGCTGGATAAAATGTCAGTGGATAGCCGCGGCCTTGACGAAATGGATAAGAAGATTCTGGAAACCATCATCTATAAATTCGGAGGTGGCCCGGTAGGTGTAAAAAGTCTTGCCATCGCTGTTGGCGAGGAGCAGGATACCATTGAAGAGGTGTACGAGTCATACCTTGTTCAGGAGGGATTCCTCTCAAAAACACCCCAGGGTAGAATGGCTACAGAGATTGCCTATAAACACCTCAAAGCAGGCGCAGGTCCCCAGGGGCTCTTCAAAGATGCTTGAAGCCAAAAATCTTGCCAAGAAACTTGGAAGGCGAAACATTATTCGCGATGTGTCAATCTCACTGGAGCCCGGAGAATGCGTTGGACTTCTCGGACCCAACGGTGCCGGGAAGACAACAACATTCAATCTTGTAATGGGATTTCTCATGCCTGATCATGGCAGCATACTTCTTGATGGGAAAGATATCACATACCTGCCAGTTTATGTCCGTGCGCGGCTCGGTATCAGTTATCTCTTTCAGGAACCGGCGATATTCCATAAACTTACAGTGCTTGAGAATCTTCTCATTATCCTTGAAAACTTCAACCATTCGTATGATGAACAGATAAGAATCGCACACTCCCTCCTTGAGAGAATGGATATTATTCATCTTAAGGATGTCCTTGCTGCGCAACTATCAGGGGGAGAGAAACGTCGGCTTGAGATTGCCCGCAATCTTATTAATAACCCTGCGTATTTTCTTCTGGATGAACCATTTTCTGGTATTGATCCCAAGACAGTTACAGAGATTAAGGCAATGATTACCCGGTTGAAAGAAAACCGCGCAGGCATCCTTATCACTGACCATAATGTAAGAGATGCCCTCAGCATTACCGACAGGGCGTATTTGATTTATGACGGCGCCATTCTCAAGTCAGGGACTCCGCAGCAGATTCTTGAAGACGAGGAGAGCAGAAGGGTTTATTTTGGAGAGGAATTTTCATTGTGACATTGATTTGCGGTAAGCAGTATTAAATTCAGGATTTATCCTTGAATGGAAAATAAAAAAAATAGTATCCCTTTACACACGGCGATTATCATGGACGGAAACGGCCGCTGGGCTGAAAAGCGCGGCCTCCCCCGCATAATGGGGCACAAGGAGGGTATTGACGCAGTGCGCAGAACGGTGGAAGCCGCTCCAGGATTCGGGATACGTTACCTGACATTGTATTCATTTTCAACGGAAAACTGGAAAAGACCAAGGGAGGAAATTTCTTTTCTTTTTTCATTGATGGAGCATAACCTTGCACAGGAGATGCATAATCTTCACGCACAGAATGTGAAAGTCAGGTTTATCGGCAGGGTCTGGGAACTGCCCCTGAATCTCCAGAAAATTATCCGTAAGGTTGAGCGCCTCACAATAAACAATTCGGGTCTCCAACTTGCATTTGCAGTCAATTACGGCGGACGGCAGGAAATTCTGGACGCTGCAAGCCGAATGATGAAGTCACGCAAATTTGCCGGCTCGCTGGACGAAGGGTCATTCAGAAAATTCTTCTATGTTCCTGATTTGCCGGATGCAGACCTCATCATCAGGACAGCCGGCGAAAAACGGCTCAGCAACTTTCTGCTCTGGCAGTCAGCATATGCCGAATTTTACTTCACGCCGGTGCTGTGGCCTGATTTCGTACGGGAAGACCTTGCAAGGGCATGCGCTGATTTTGCAAGGCGCAAGAGAAAGTATGGTGGATTATGAAAAATATCGCACTCTTTGGGTCAACGGGTTACATCGGTCGTTCAGTACTTGATGTAATCGCCAGACAACCGGATGAGTTTCGCGCTTATGCGCTTGTCGCAGGTTCGCAACATCAGAAATTCAAACAACAGATAGAATGGTTCAAACCCGAATACGCTGCACTTCCAATTGAAGTTCCTGAATTCAGGAAGCAATTTCCTGAAGTAAGATTTTTTCATAACGAAGAAGGATATGAACAGATTGCTTCACTTCCGGCTGTAGACCTTGTGGTCATGGCGATTCCAGGTCTTGCAGGGTTGCGTGCGACAATGCATGCGCTTGAATGCGGGAAAATGGTCGCGCTTGCCACAAAGGAAATTATTGTCTCCGGCGGTCCGCTTATTAAGAAACATCTCAAACAGATTCTTCCGCTTGACAGCGAGCATAATGCAATATTCCAGATTCTTCGTAGTGAAAATTCCTGCATTGAGCAGATTATTCTTACGGCATCAGGCGGTCCGTTTATTGATTCACCTGAAGACCTGTCAAATGTTTCACTGGAACAGGTGCTAAAGCACCCTGTCTGGAAGATGGGCAGGAAGATAACCGTTGATTCGGCTACACTTATGAACAAGGGGCTTGAACTTATTGAAGCGTGCCGGCTTTTTGGGCTTGAGAAGAATCAGGTGAGTGTTGTAATGCATCCAGAAGCGATTGTACATGGATTTGTCCTTTTTACAGATGGTTTCCTGAAAGGGGTTCTTTCACTTCCAGACATGAGGTATTCTATCGCATACTGCCTCAATTATCCACAGCGCCAGAGTGTTGGGCTTCCGCTTCTTCATCCAGTTGAAATGAAACTTACATTCAGACCGCTGGATGAAAGGCGATTTCCATGTGTTGCGCTCGCGCGTAACGCCCTTGAATCCGGTGATTCATACCCTGTGGCGCTTAATGCCGCGGACGATGAGGCAGTAAAGTTTTTTCTTGATGGTAAAATAAACTTCGGCAGAATTCCTGCCCTTGTTGAGCAGGCACTCAATCTTCATAGCCCCGTGCCAATCAGAACAATTGATGATGTCTTTGAAGTGGACAGGAGTACCCGAATTATCGTAAGGGATATGGTCGGAATAACCGGATAGGATTTAATGAAATGACAGGTTTTGAAAAGAATAGCGATAATTTAACAGTCGGCGTCAGGTAGGACAAAAGAATACATCTGCCGATTGATCGTGATGCACACAGAGTTTCATAAGGGCACATAACTGAAAAATAGGAGGCAGGAGTGGCAAGTCAGATTCTTTCACCCTTTTTGAATGCAATTGCGATTCTGGTAATGTTTGGTATTGTTATTCTTATCCACGAGTTTGGCCATTTCTGGGTTGCAAAAAAACTCGGGATACGGGTGGAGACATTTTCTTTTGGGTTTGGTCCGAAATTGTTCAAGAGAAAACGCGGCGATACAGAATATGCGATATCAGCGTTTCCATTTGGAGGGTATGTAAAAATGGCCGGTGAGGACAGTGCAAAAGCGTCTTCGCCGGATGAATACGCAAGCAAAAGCCCTGGACATCGCGCCCTTGTGGTGGTTTCCGGCGGATTGCACAATATAATTGTCGCTTTTTTCTTCCTGATTCCTGCACTTGCCCTTGGAATTTATAGATACGATGGCACCCGTATCGGCTGGATTGCTGAGGACTCCCCCGCCCAGAAGGCAGGTATCCGCGTTGGCGATGTAGTTCTTGCGGTTAACAACGCTGGCTGCCGCGAATGGTTTGATGTGCTTCGCAACCTTGCTGAAGAATCAAACAGACATCCTGGAATGCCTGTCAGGATTCTTATAGGGCGTGATGGGCAGAAGATTGATTTTTCTGTCACCCCCGAACTTCGGGAAAACGAGAAATCTGTCTTCAAGGGGAAGAAACGATACATTATAGGCATCAGTCCTGCAACAGAACTGCAAAGGTTTGGTTTTCCTGCGGTCATAACAGAAAGTTATAGAGAATACATCAGGATATTCCGTGTCATATTCAAAGCATTTGCTTTGCTTTTTACGAGAGAGGTGTCATTCAGCGAATTGAGCGGTCCCATTGGAATTGGCAGGATGACGATTGAAATTGTCAAGACAGGCCTGGCAAGTTTCTTCCATTTTGTAGCACTCATCAATATCAATCTTGGTATTATCAACCTTGTTCCGTTTCCCATGCTGGATGGCGGCCATGCGGCAGGACTTCTGGGCGAGCGGATAACCAGGCGCAGACCGAGCAAGAGGTTTCTTGAGATAAGCCAGTATATCGGGCTAATCGGCATTCTTATTCTTGCCATCTATGTCACCTATAATGACATTATGCGTATTTTTGCTGAGAAGATGAAACAATGATTTCTGCCAGAAGAGTTACAAGGGCGGTGCATGCAGGACAGGTTCAGATTGGCGGCGATGCCCCGATTTCTGTGCAGGCAATGACCAAGGTTCGTACCGGAGACATTGCTGCACTTGTGCGGCAGGTCGGGTCTCTTGTGCGGGCAGGCGCCGAAATCGTGCGGTTTTCAATACTTGATTCATCAGACCTTCCGGCGATTTCAGCGCTGAAGAAAAGGTTTGATGTTCCGCTTGTTGCAGACATTCACTATGATTATCGCCTTGCGCTTGCCGCACTGGATACGGGTGTGGATAAATTGCGGGTGAATCCCGGCAATATCCGCTGTCCAAAATTAAGGGAAGTGCTTTCAGAAGCCGCGCGTAGAAAAATTCCGGTCCGCCTCGGTTTTAATTCCGGGTCTTTGCCGGAGAAAAAGGACGGGACTCTGATGCCGATTGTTGATTTTGCGTCAGATATTGTCAGGTTTTGTGAGGACTGCGGATTTTTTGACCTTGTCATCTCACTCAAGACGCCTTCGGTCGGCGCCACACTGGGTGCATATCGCGCCTTTGCCGTAAAATGCCAGTACCCATTCCATCTCGGTGTTACAGAGGCAGGTTCAGGATTGAAGGGCATTACAAAAAGTGTTCTCGGCATCGGTATCCTGCTTGAGGAAGGAATCGGGGATACGATTCGCGTTTCCCTTACTGGAAGTCCTGAAGAAGAGGTGCGTGTGGCAAAGGAAATTCTTCAGGTTCTCGGGCTACGGACATTCGGCCCGGACATTATTTCATGTCCAACATGCGGCAGGTGCGAGGTTCCCTTAATAAAGATTGCGCTGCGGATGGAGAAGAAAATTCTAACTGAGGCAAAAAAGATTCCTGCAATTCGGAGAATGAAAATTGCCTTAATGGGCTGTGGTGTAAACGGTCCAGGCGAAGCGAAGCAGGCAGATATTGGGATTGCTGGCGGCAGGCAGAAATTTGCACTTTTTAAGAAAGGGAAGATTATCGGTACATATCCTGAAGATGAAATAGAACAGAGGTTTTTTGAACACTTACAGGAGATGGTTCATGGTGAAAGCAGGATTCGGAAAAAGTAAGATAACGCCGCCGGTTGGTTGTGCCCTTGTGGGATATTTTGAGCCGAGGATTTCTAACGGGATCAGGGATGACCTTGAAGCGGCAAGTTTATGCCTGGATGACGGGAAAAATGTAGTGTTTGTTGCAGCACTTGACCTTGTCTGGGTTGAAAAATCAGTGACGAGAAAAACACGGGCGCTGATAAGGGACTTATTGAAACTTCCTGATGCTCAGGTAATTCTTCACGGGACGCACACGCATACCGGGCCGCTACCGGGCAGAGATACAGTTAACCCATTCACCGATGGATTTTATGTGCCTGATGAATACCTTGAGCGACTCCCATACATGATTGTTGAATCGTTGAAACAATCTTATGAAGAAAGGCGTCCTGCTGGATTTGGATTTGCAAAGACCAGGGTTGAAGGGATTTCATTCATTCGCAGGTACCTTATGAAATCAGGGATGGTTGTGACAAATCCCACAAAAACCGGGGAGATCGTATCGCCTGTTGGTATTATTGACAGGGATCTTGCGGTGATGAAAATTACAGACAAGGACGGGAATCTTTATGGATTAGCGATGAGTTATCCACTTCATCCTGATACCCTTGGGGATACCAGAATTTCATCGGATTGGCCCGGTCTTCTGCGCAGGAAGGTTGAAGACGCCTATGATGGCAGGGTGAATGCGGTGCTTTTTAACGGACCATGCGGAGATGTCAATCACATAGATCCTTTCAGCAAGGGCACGCGGAATCCAGATATAGGCGAGAAAATTGCAGATGCGCTTTCTTTGAAAACCATTGCGCTTGAGAAAGATATTGACACAACAGGATTAGAATTCATAAAGTTTGCGACGACACAGTTGCGCATGCCGAAACGAAAGATTACGAAGAAGGATGTTCTTCAGGCGCAGACAATTGTTCAGGCATATCCAGCAAATACCCTGAAGACATTTATCGCAAAATCAATACTCGCGCAATCTCGCAATAAGGCGAAATATCTCTCCAATGAATTTGATGTGCTTGCGCTTGAAGAAAAGGCAGCGATTTTCGCCATAGCAGGCGAGCCATTTTGCGAGTACGGGATGTGGATAAAACAGATGTCTCCGTACCCATTTAATATGATTCTTGAAAATTCAAATTCATTTTTCGGCTATATCCCGACCGATGCTGCTTTCAGACAGGCAGTGAAAAACCAGCAGATTCAGCCGGATGAATTTCCTGCCATAAGGGTATCTGAAGCGATTGGAATGGAAGCAAGTTATGAGACCTCGCCGCTTTCCTGCGCAGTAGGTCCTGGTTCAGAAGAGGTTTTCATCAGGGGAGTTAAAGAAATACTCAAGAAAATTTGAATTAGCCGGGATGTGGTTTGTATCTTGGTTACATTCACAGGCAGGGATTACTTTCTTTCATTCCTCTGAAGTTGAATTCTCAGGTGAAAGAGAAGTTACGTCCACTCAAAGACAGTTACTTCGGGGAATCTCTCAATTACACGCGAGATTGAGATACCATCAAGGACATTCTTGTGGCGCAGAGAAATGCGTGCAGTAACTGTATCTGACTTTCTGTTTTTCTGCAGCCGGTAGGCGAGGATTTCGCAGCCGGACTCTCTTAATGCTGAAGCAATCCTGTCAATCAGTGAGATGTCTCCAGCGAATATTATTTTCAATTCGCTGTATGCATCGCGCGCCACATGCATTTCTACCTTTTTCAAAACCAGCAGCGTTAGTAGTGTTGCCGCTGTTGTAATAAGGGAAAGGTAATAGTGCCCGCATCCAACAGCCAGCCCGAGAGAACTTACTACCCACAGGCACGATGCTGTTGTAAGCCCTCTGATTCCGTCCCTATCGCGGATTATGGTTCCTGCCCCGAGAAAACCGATACCTGTGAGTACTCCATACGCTATGCGGGCAGGATCAATTCTGAGCACTGTGGCTGACCCGGCAGAGAAAAGTTCATAAACCCGCAGCGATGTTACCATTGCGAGACAACTACCCATGCCGACCAGGATGAGTGTTCTGAATCCTGCTCCTTTTCCATGCCGTTCACGTTCCCAGCCGATAATGCCGGAAAGAATCCCGCTGATTATGATCCGGAAGGCCCATTCAAGTTCAGTAATGTTCATTTCTAATTTCTTTGGTTGTCTCGGTTAAAACCGTTTTCAAGTAGTTCTTTTAACAAATCTGGCGATTGAATGACGGATGACCGTTTTGGGAAATTATATATCCGTGCAGGTAACGGTAATGTAATCGTCGGACTGGTTATGGGTAATGGCTCTGCTGGAAGAACAATTGATTGCACATGCAACAAGCCGCGAACAGTGATATTTACAGGGGAAGAAATACCAACCACATGGTCACTGTCATACGCCTTTGCTGTGAGTGTATAACTGCCAGAAGGAACACTTTTCCATGTTAAACTGTATGGAGCCGTTGTATCAGTGCCAAGAAGCGTTATGCCACTATAGAACTCAACCTTTGATATTGTACCGTCAGTATCAGATGCGTTTGCTGATATTGCAATGGTTGCAGGTGCATTCAGATAAACAGTACCACCTGAAGGCCCTGTAATAGAAACTGAAGGAAGTGCATTCACCCTGACATTGACAGCCGTTGATGTGGCTGACCCACCGTCATTGTCATACGCTTTTGCAGTAAGGGTATAACTGCCAGCAGGAACATTGTTCCAGGTGAGCCCGTATGGGCTTGTTGTGTCAGTGCCAAGAAGCGTTGTGCCGCTATAGAACTCAACCTTTGATATTGTGCCGTCAGTATCAGATGCGTTTGCTGATATTACAATGGTTGCAGGCGCATTTGTGTAAACAGTGCCTGTTGCAGGTCCTGTAAGAGCAATCGTCGGGGATGCATTTACCCTGATTGAAACAGGAGAGGATGTGGTGGATGCTCCATTGTTATCGTATGCTTTTGCACTTAACGTGTACGTTCCGGGTGAAACGTTGTTCCAGGTGAGCCCGTATGGGCTTGTTGTGTCAGTGCCAAGAAGCGTTGTGCCACTATAGAACTCAACCTTTGATATTGTGCCGTCAGTATCAGATGCGTTTGCAGTAATGTTAACGCTGTTGCCATTAACTACTGCGCCATCAGCAGGGCTTGTAATTGAAACTGACGGTGCTATGTTTACTCTGACACTTACAGGTGCTGATGTTGTGGATGTGCTTCTGTCGTCATATGCTTTTGCTGTTAAAACATACCTGCCTGGAGGTACAGAAGTCCATGTGTATGAATATGGGCTTGTGGTATCTGTGTAGAGCAGGGTTGTGTCAGCATAGAACTCCACCTTTGCAATTGTTCCATCAGGGTCAGAAGCATTTGCGGCTATTGGAATGGTTGCTGGTACGGTCGTATAGACAGTGCCATTTGCAGGACTGGTAATGGCAACCGATGGTGGTGCGTTTGTCTGCGGCAAAACTATGAAATCGCACGGCCCGGCAAGGTCCATTGTCAATGTTATAATTCCTGAATTTTCTGTAGTGCTTTTTACAGGATTAATCACTGTTCTCAAATTTCCTTCTCTTGTGCCCCTCGCCAGAGAAACTTGTATATCCGATACCGGGCCGCCAGTCCAGTTTGAAAGGGTAATAATAGAGCCGGATGCGCTTTCAATCCTGTTTGCCTCTACAAGGTAATTGCTGACCATGACAGGAACAGTTATGGAGCCAACCAGGGATGCGAAAAGATTTCTGTATGGAGCAGGCCAGTCAGTAGAAGAATATGTGGGAAAGTCCGGATTTGACTGGTCACGCGCAAGTTTGGTCTGCATGCCAACTTTTTGGTACGCAAGGCCAGGGAAGAATCCGCAGAATTCCAATTTTCCATTTCCCACTGGTTTGGTGAATGCTGCTGGCGAACCATCATCATTGAATGTGGCAAGCACTGTTGCGCCGCTTCCTGTGTTTGTAACCTTCTGATAACCGCAAACGGATTCCAGTGTGTTGCCACTATATGTCACTGGCTTTCTATTTGGCAGGTAAGGTAACTCGTACATTTCTCTGCCAGGATTGTCTGTGTACACAAACGGAGACCGTGTAATACCAATCTGCGAATCAAATCCGAGCGGGCTGTTAAATTGGTCATACATAAGAGAACCAGCGCCGATGTACAGAGTGCCGCCGCCATTAAGCCACGATACAAGAGGTGAAACGGCATTAGAATCAATGTGGGAGGCGTCGCAGATAAGCATCTCGTAGTCCTGGAGTTTTCCGTTTATGATATCCTGTTCGGTCAGAATGTCCACAGGGTATCCGAGATGCCTCAGAATGAGATATATGCCCATCCTGTCCTTGCCGAATGCAGAATAGGTTTCATCAAGCCACCACACATCAGTCGCATGAGAATAGAGAAGGGCAATTTTTGATTTTGGCACTGTTGCGCCAACTATGTAATCTTCAACCGCTCCTATCGCGTAATTTACTTCCCTTAGTGCAGGGAAAAGATAGGATTCAGTGGAGCAGGAATCTCCGCCAATATATGATGGGCCATAGTTATAATGATAAATCTGCTGGGCGCCGTGACCTATCATTGTTACCGGCTTCACTTCAACATCCCAGGGCTTTCTGAACATAATGCTATACATCCCGAACTGCTTGCCGTACGGTGAGCATGCGGCACGCAGCATGTCGGCTCTGTAACCACAGAGTTGGTAGGTTGCAGAGTAACCCAGCCAGTCCTCGGTCCATCCAAGATTCAGTGCGCCCTGTGCAAATACAGAGAAGAAGTCAACGCCATTAAAAAGGTTGTTCCCGAAAAATGTGCTTTCTTCTGCAAAGTTCGCCATTGTTGGCGCGTTTGGAATTTTTTGTGTAAGGATGTCTGTGCCGAGTTTGAAAACATCAGTGAGAATCTGGCATCTGAACAAAACAGTGTAATAGTACAATTTGGGCTGACCCTTATCAGCAGTCGGAAAGACCTCACTCCAATCACTCTTTCCAAAATCAGACGGCTGCAACCCCAGCCCTTGAAGATATGTTCTGAATTTTTCCTGGCATGCAGAGCATCCGACAATGTGGCTTATACTCATTGACCCGGGTTCATCCATAAAAAGCCATTTTTCAAATTCATTCACTTTTCCAGTGTCTATGGCTGCTTGAGCAGCAGAATTTATTGCTGATGTGATGGCAGAAACATTCGGGGTACTGTAATCGCCATTTGTCATAAGATGAAAGTACCCGGCGCCTGTATCCAGTTTTGTGAACCCATTGTCATAATAGATGGTCTGGTAGGGTGCAAATCCGATGCCATTAAATCCCATAGCAGATAAACTCGCTATTTCCTTTCCTATGGTTGACGGCTGGCAGAAATCAGACGATGCGGCATTGCCTGTGACCACAGAAAACTGCGTTGGTCTCTTTCCTGGAACCGCAGGAAGCGTTGAAGCAACATCATAAACTGCCTGGCTATATTCAATATCGCTTTTAATATTGGAGTGGTCAAGAATGTCAATATCAACGAAAATTCCGCAGCCAGAGCCGGTTCGCGTAAATGTTCTGAATATTCCATCGTCTGACGGCGTGTTTGACAAACAGAGCGTATAATCTGAAAAAGGCAGTCCTGAAAGTTCATTTCCGTTATAATCCTGCATGGCTGAAAACCAGAGCGTTTGGCCTCCATAAGAGAGCACAGGAACTATATTGACCCATACTGATTCCTCGCCAGATGTCAAGAAATTTGGATTTGAAGGGTTACTGCTGTATCCTGTGTAATACTGTCCTATTTTGAGCTCATTCTGCCAGATGTTGCAACCGGTGATGTAATAATGCAGCACCCCGGATATCAGTTGCGGACGGTAATACCTGCCGCCAAAATGAATTACGCATGGAGACATATTTCCAGCGCCCATCTGCACTTTTAGATACAGCGGGTCTGCAAAATCCATGATGTTAGGCGTGTATCCGGAATCCGTAGTAAGGACGAAGCAGTCAATGTATCTTGTTATCCATGAACTATCTATTGGAGAGACCTTTGTAATAACAATCTCTGCCTGTCCTGCGGTTAAAGAAATATCAAAATAACTCCAGACAAACTGGTAGTATGTAATTGATGGGTCTAAGACCGTATCAAAGTCCTGATAGCCAACAAGATTGCTGTTTTCATATATTGATACCCTGAACGGACCCAGGTAGGATGGCCCGCGCAGGTACCTTACCCAGACACGATATGTGCGGGTTTCGCCTATGGTTAATATCTTCCTCGCTTCTCCCTGTCCTGCTGACCCGCCCCATGCCCAGTAGTTTCCTGATAGCATTTTCATTCTGGACGGGTCACCATAATACCAGCCGCCAAAATGTGGCACAACCCCCCAAGTATTATTGCTGAGGGTCATATCCTCTGCTTCAAAAAAGAGAGTTTCGCCAAGGGCAGAACCCGCAGAAATTAGCAGTGCTACTACAAGAAAAAATATGCTAAATGTTTTCCTGAGATTTTCCATATACCCCCCGTCATAGTTTTCTGCGCTGAAGGAAGCATATTCGGTCAGGTCAAGAATAACAATTTGTGATTACCCTTTATGAAAATCATTTTAGCGCTTTCCATGCTTTTCAACAAGGTCAAAGTAGTAGAGGATATTTTCGAGCGGCACATTTGAGGGTATGTGGTTGCCGACAGCGATGAAAAAACCCGGACACTTCTTACCGGGAATAATGCACCTTGTGACCTCCTGCTCTATTTCATGGCGGCTACCCCATGTTAGGACTCTACAATCAACATTGCCCATGATGATTTTGGTTTTTCCGTATTTTTCCACGATATAATCAAGGTCAGTCATTGGTTCAAAAATAAAACCGTCTGCACCCGCATTTGCAATATCATCAATAAATTCTGTAAAGTTTCCGTCTGAACAGAAGATGACCTTCATTCCTTTTTCCTTCAGGATTGTCCAGAGTTTTTTATAGCGCGGGAATATGTATTTTCTGTACCAGTCCGGATGAAAGACAGCACCATTTGACCAGACAATATCGTCATGGCATATGAAATAGCGAATACCGGTCTCTGCCCATGCCTTAAAATTGGCTTCTGAAATTTTGTAAAATCCTTCCAGAACACTGTCAAATCTCTGGTGGTCTGTTCCAGCAGCACAAAGAAACATCTCCCATCCGAATGCCTGTATGCATGCTGAGAAAAGTGTCTTGTAGTATCCTGCTGGCAGGACAAGGTCAGGATACGCCTGCTGGGTATTTTTCCATGCGGTTGCAAAGAAAACAGTCCGCTCTTTGATATCCGGGAGTGTATACTCTGCTACAGGGTCAAAAGACAGGACCTCTTCAACACTGGAAAAAGGGCAGGATAGTTTGTTGTCGTAATCCTTTCCTCCTTCAACGTATGCAGCATGTCCCATAGATGTTATGCGCCCTTCCCACTGAGGCCCATCATTGGAGTACCAGAGAAAGTCATAATTGGCTTTACTGAAAAATTCTCTGTATGCCTGTTCTGCGGTTTCAGGATTGAGAGGTTCAAGACCGGATAGAAACCTCACAATACCAGTATGGTCGCAATATTCTGTGTGGGCGATTCTCTCTGTAAATTCAAGTTCAAGCGCCTTACTGCCGATTTCATAACTCATTTGAACTCCATCCTTTCCATTATGCCATTCAAATTTTCAGTACTATTATACATCTATGCGCCCATGTAGAACAGGCGCCAACGCTGGTCAGTCCGGTAACCTTCCACCACCAATCTTGTAATCGTCCACCAGATTAGCCGGATTGATGCAAGATGCGGCGGTATCCCTTTCACATTGTAGAGCGCAAGGTTCCTGTGCTCTACTTTGGCTAAAGGCGGTGGATACGTGTCGTCGGCTATAGTGTAAACCTGATTATCATCCGCCCAGGTAGAACTACACACATCGCCGCTTGAGCGAACATATATTTCTTGGCCGAGCCAGGCGATGCCTTTGACTATATCACTTTGAGGATAAGGATCTGCGGCAACCCGACCGACTTCGCCAACTCTGATGGTGAACCAGGACCCGGAAATTCATTCCCTCTTGCCAGATTCGCGCCAACACAGGAAATACATAACGTGATTACTAAAAAACCTAAATTATGGACCATCCACTGCAGTATTAACTTCATTCCTTTTTCCATTACTTATTTTTCCTTGTAAGGTTTATGCGGAATTCATCTTAGATTGCCTGGTCGTCATTGGAGCCCGTCCCTCTTTGCCACATCCTCGGGCACAAGCAAAGCATCTGGAGTCAATGACAGGATAGTTGGGATGTTGAAGAACCGGAAGTGGAAGCTGCACTGGGGCAAAGCAAGCTCCCACATCTGTCCATCCATTCCTTTTGGCACCGGGATTACGTAATAGTAGCCGTCTGCCATTAAGTTGAGTCCGTCCTTTGACGCAGGGACGTACGGATGGTCTTTGCACTCAATCCATTTGCCGCTCGGGTCACGGATTCCCATCCTCACTCCTCCGCACGATGCAGCAAACTGAATCTCAGTCGTGTTCTTCGGGACATAGAACCATGTGTTCCAGAGCAGGGTGTACCCTCTCGGGCCTTCCGGTACAAAGGCGGCTCGCAAGCCCTTTGCAGGAGCAAATGATGACCCTGCCCCATAATCATCGAATTTGAAGCAATAGACCCCGGCGGCTGGCACCTTCAATTCAATTTGTGTTGCTTCCTTGGGGCAGATTGGTACCTCGCCCCGCGCGATTTCCTTGCCTGCCATGTCCAACAACACATAGGAGCCCGGCCGGTTGTTCGGATACATGGTCCCGTTGTTCATGGAAAACCGCAGCGGTTCACCTTTCATGCTGGCGAGCGCCATCGTATAGGCACCGTGCATTACGATATTCCTGGATTGTTCGGTTGGCTTCCCCCTGGACAACTCGGGCGCGACCAGATTCTTGTTGAATGCCGCCCGTGTAACTTTCGGCGCGACTCCGTATTCTGCCTTCATCTTCTGGAACCAGCGACCCACTTCGTCTTCTGTGATGGGCTTCGGGTCGCGGTATGGAATTTGGTCGGGTTTTTTCTGTACCCAATAATTTTCGTACCAGTCCCAGGTTGGTTCATTGAATTCCTTTGCCCACTGCTTGGTTGTGAAACCAGCGAAGAAAGTCCAGAATGTCATATAAGTATTGCGGATCCGGTAGTTCCATCTAAGAGTTTCCAGCGCCCATTTCTTTCGCTCCTCGGGTGTCTGATTTTTGTCGCGTTCCTTGTGAAGCAAATAGACATAGATGTTGTACTGTTTCAATTGCGCGATGCGCGCCAGCACGTCGGGGTTGCCCGCAGCGGCCTTCTCGGCGGCGTCCAGATGGTCAATGCAGGTGCGGTAGAAGGCCGGGCCGACCATCGGCTCGTTGCCCAGATCCGTGTGTTCATAGTAGGCCTTCATTTCCTTCGCCGCCGGCCCGAACGCCTTCTCGTAGAAATCCGCCTTCAGGGTTTCAAGATTAGCGGATGAGTTCCAGAGCACGCGTGCCGCCAGGTATTGGCCGAGCCCCAGGTATCCCCAGCTGTTGCCAATTTCGGCACGCATGCAGGAGACCCCGCGCTTCACGTGACCGGCTACGACTTCTGCAACATAGCGCGTGTTTCCGATTCGCCCAGAGGGCAGATCATCCCTGGTCCAATCATATACTCCCCAATAGTCGTAGATGCCGAAATATTTGACCCTGGTCGGCCAGAGTTCTGCGAGCCGGTTGAAACCATATTTTGTGTTGAGCAGCATGCTGGTGGTCAGTTCCACATAAACGTTCGGCTCCAGCGGGAAATCCGGTGGATCGCAGTGCCAGTTATAAGCCAGCAATCCCACCAGTTTTCCTGGATGGCTTTTTTGAATTGCCTTTGCGACCTGGTTGGCAAGGTAGAACGCCTGGTTGCCAGGGTCGCCCAGTTTGGCGCACTCGGGACAGAGGCACCACCCGCCGCCATCGTCCGGACCGACCCCCACCATTTCGGCATCCGGATGATTGTCCAGAAACTCCTGGGCATAACGGATTACAAGTTTCACGGTTTCCGGGTTGGACACGCACAGCTGTCCCCAGATGGTCCAACTCTTGCTGCCTGGTTTCAGTGGTTGTCCTTTCGGCGTTTCGGGTCCAGTGCCCATCCTGATTAAATTCCCGTTCTCGTCCTTGACCAACGCGCGCATTTCCGGATGGGCTTCAAACTCTTTCCAGAACCTGGAGACGACAACGTGCGCGCAATGGCCGGCTGCGCTCTTGAAACCCATGGGCACGCGGTTCTTCCGGAACCAGTCCCTGGTGGCAGCACCTGCGTCCGGGTCTTCCTTCTCGTATTGCTGCCCCATATCGTAGCCGAAACCTGCCCCCAGTACCTCAGGTCGATCGGTCTCGTTGATATTGAAACTCAGTTTGTGCACTCTGGGTATCACCTCCCATACCTGTCCCGGGAAGAACCAACGACAACCGATTAACTCAAGAAACCGGTTCATAGCATGGGAAACACCCAGGTCTGTCGCACCCAGCAGCTTAACGCAGCCATCCTCAGTCCGAATGGCAAAGGCGTCTCTTCCGTCGTAGGTATCATAAATCTTCAGCCCACCGGCAGCAGAGGGCGTGGGAAATTGTTCAATAGTTCCCACAAGAATTCCTGGACCCTGGGTTCCCGTTCGTACCTCAAACCTGGCGCCAGTGATTCTGCCGAGATAGTTCGCCAGTTCATCTGCCCGCGCCTTTGTTTCCTTGCTGGCTTTTTCTGAAACAATCACCGGCAGTTTTGCCATCCCGTTGTCTGCGAGCAGAACGGCCTGGGCGCTGATGGAATGATTGCGAGTGGTTGCATCAATATGCGCGGTTGCAGTTGCGGATGTTGCCATAAGAAACAGAGACAGAATAGCGCCAGTTGTGTGGAGATGGGTTTTGAGTAACAGTATTTTCACGGGTTGCGGGATTTTCATTTTGTTCTCGGCGTTTCTTGCACCACCTGTCAGAGTCACGAAATTGAAATATGTCATGGCTGTTACCTCCTATTGTTTTGGCGCCCAGAGAAAGCCGCGACGGAAGAGACCGCCAATCTCGGCATCGTTCCAGACGCGCACCGCAACGATATTGTTGCCCGCCTTTACTTTACCTGTCACATCCATATCCATCTCCAGCGCATCGCGGCCTGCCCACCATAACTGCCACGGTTGATGCCCAGCATAGTTGCCATTGATCCAGACCCATCCCTCATTGATGATACCACCAAGGTGGAGTTTCAGCGGCCTGTTGACAGCGTCTGATGGCACCTTGACTGTGAATCGGTACCAGCCGTATCCATCGTAATCGTGACCTTTGATGTCTTCCGGCTTATCCTGCGCATCCCAGGTAAAGAAAGTGTTCTCAGTTTTCCAATTTGTGTCGTCAAACTCTGGGAGATACCATTCACCAACCACGCCTTCATTGTACGGGTCGCGCTTGAATTTCGCCTCCAGGGGAACCGGTGCTATCATAATCCCTTCTTCACCGTTCAGCATTTGTGCCAGTTTGGCATACTTAATTGCCTGTCCATTGGTGAATTCAGGGTGTTTCTTTGGCCCTATAAAAAATGAGTATATGGCAAACAATTTTGCCTTGTCGTCTTCCATGCGTTGGGCTTGCCTTGATGCCTCAGCGTAATTCAGGTTCTTTTCTGCTTCTTCCTTGGCCGCATATGCCTCCAGGTGGTCAGCGATAAGCGCAAACGCGTTGAAACGTTCCTTCTGCTTCGGTGTCATCGCACATTTGCCGGCTTTTTCCACATACTCATGGAGTTTTCTGGTAAATGGGACCGTGTAAATATGATTGACCAGCCAGTCCTCGTGACAGTGCATTGTGGTGGTAGCCAGTGCTTTTTCGCATTCATCCCACCATTGTTGAACCAGAGGTCCTGCATCAGGACCGAAGAATGTCGTATAAAAGTCCTTCTTGAGCGCCTCTACATCTGCGTTAGCGTCCCACATCAACTTACCGCGTATGTACC
>Ga0315298_1002058_pt1 | contig 35355 bp, 25 predicted proteins | sample WHS_1_MG_FD_203077 | JGI IMG/M metagenome (GOLD analysis project Ga0315298, IMG submission 203077) | Extremophilic microbial mat communities from Washburn Hot Springs, YNP, Wyoming, USA - WHS_1_MG | ecosystem: Environmental > Aquatic > Thermal springs > Hot (42-90C) | place: USA: Wyoming...
GGCCCGAGTCCCCCCGCGGCAGTGTGCCACTGCTTGCCGCAAGGCAAGCAGTGCGCTGGGCTGTTCGGGCACTGCTTCTGACGAAGCAGTGGCACACAGCAACAGGCCCAAGTCCCCCCGCGACAGTGTGCCACTGCTTGCCGCAAGGCAAGCAGCGCTCCGGGCTGTTCGGGCACTGCTTCTGACGAAGCAGTGGCACACAGGCACCTGAACCCCCGTCAGGCCTCGAACGGCCGGCCGGTCAACCGCTCGAAGGCCTCGATATACCGCTGCCTGGTCTTGGCGACCACGTCTTCAGGAAGTGGGGGCGGGGGGCTGTTCTTATCCCACGAGGTAGCTTCCAGCCAATCGCGAACGAACTGTTTGTCGAACGAAGGCTGTGGACCACCGGGCCGATACTGATCGGCCGGCCAAAACCGCGAACTGTCAGGCGTGAACACCTCGTCGATAAGGATCAACTGGTCGTCCACCATGCCCCACTCGAACTTGGTATCGGCAACAAGGATGCCTCGCTGGCGGGCGTAGTCGGCGCCACGCTGGTAAAGGGCCAAGCTGCGCCGCCGGAGTTCTTCGGCAACCTGCCGCCCGACCAACTCAGCCATCCGCTCGAAGGGAATATTTTCGTCGTGACCCGATTCAGCCTTCGTTGCCGGCGTGAACAGCGGCTCGTCGAGCGCGGCGCTCTCCACCAGCCCTTGCCGCAATCTCATCCCGCAAACGGCCCCATGGCGGCAGTATTCCTTCCAGCCGGAGCCCGACAAGTAGCCGCGCACCACGCACTCGATGGGCACTACCCTGGCTTTGCGAACCAGGCTAGACCGGCCGGCCAGAAGCCGGCGGTCCACCCCCGGCGGCAAGTCCATCTCCGCCACATCGGTGGTCAACAGATGGTGCGGCTCACCCAACCGTTCAAACCAGAAAGCCGAAAGCTGGTTGAGTACCCGACCCTTATCCGGGATTGGCGTGGGCAGCACCCAGTCGAACGCGCTGATGCGGTCGGTACTGACCAGCAGGAGCCGATCGCCCAGGTCGTACACATCGCGGACCTTCCCCCGGCGGACCGGAAGGCCGGGCAACAGCGTTTCGGACACCACAACGCTCATGGGGCAAATCGCTCCGCATGCCTTGTGTGCGAATAAGCCATGCGGAGCAGTCTACCAGCCTGCGGAACGCCCGTCCATCGCGCCCATCGACCGCGGTTCAGCGCGGCGGCACAAAGCGATATATGCACCGGTGCTGATATTGCTGTCCGGGGCCCAAAATGATGGAGGGAAAATTGGGCTGATTGACAGAATCGGGCAGATGGGCGGTTTCGATGCAGACTCCTGCGTGGCGGCGATACACGGTGTTGCCCTTGCCGCGCAGCGACCCGTCCAAATAGTTGCCGGTGTACAAAATGACCGCCGGCTGGGTGCTGAGCACTTCCAAGGTGCGGCCACTTTTCGGTTCCTGAAGTGTTGCCACCCGTGCCAGGCGATTCTCGGGGGCATCGCGGAGGTAGCTCAGGTCGTAACCGCCGGCCTCGGGTATGACCTCAGCAATCCGCGCTCCGATGGGCGTAGGCTTCCGGAAATCGTAGGGAGTCCCCTGGACCGACACTACTTGGCCCGTGGGAATCCGTTTGGCATCCAGCGGCGTATAGCGCGAGCATTCCAACTGAAGCACATGCCCCAGCACATCCCCCGAGGCGTGCCCCGCCAGGTTGAAATAGCTGTGGTGGGTGAGGTTGACCGGTGTGGGCTGGTCGGCCACAGCCAGGTAGTCGATAGTTAGCGATTGGTCGTCGGCCAGGGTATAGGTGACCGCCACATCCAAGTCGCCCGGGTAGCCCTGGTCGCCGTCGGGGCTGTGGTAGAAGAAACGCACGCCGGCTGCGGTGGGCGAAGTGACCGGTTCGGCTCGCCACACCACATGGCTTAGCCCCCGCAGGCCGCCGTGGAGATGGTGCGGCGGCACGTTGAGCGACAGCCGGTATTCTTTACCAAATAGACGGAATCGGCCCTCCGTAATCCGAAACGCCACCCGACCTACGGTCGCGCCGAAATAGGGGCTTTCGGTCTCGTATTGCCGAAGATGGTCGAACCCGAGCACGACGTCAGCCAGGCCATCTCGACCCGGCACGTGCCACTCGGTCACGGTGGCGCCAAAGCTGATCAAGCGCAGCATCATTCCGGCCCGGTTGCGCAAAGTAAAACGTTCGACCGGCTCGCCGCTGGCCGTCGTGCCGAACAAGTCCGTTGCGATGCTAAGGGAACTCACGCGGTCCTCACTGGGTGGCGGAAAGGGGTTTAGCCAGGGGATCCTGGGCGTCTCTGAGGCTCAGATCGATGCCCCCGCTGCACTGTTTGCAGTCGATCCAGCCTTCGCCCTTGCACACGCGGCAGGTAGCGCGCACCGGCACGCTTTGGACCACGCGGGTGCGGGTCAGCGGATCGACATATAGCAGGCGCGGCGCGCCGGCCCGCACCGTGCCCCGAGCGCAATCGGGGTCGGGACACCGGAGCGCCCCGCGCCCGTTGCACAGCGTGCACCACCGGTCATGGTAGAAGCGCCGCTGGGTCCAGCCTACGGTCTCGCCGGTAGGAGTCTTCAGCGGCAAATACAGAAAACCGATATTGGGCCGCAGCGGCGTGCCATCTTCAGCGGCTCGGCTGGCCAATTCATCGAGCGCCTTGAGCCGGGGGGCCGCAAGGCGAAGCTGACCCGCGTGGGCCAGGGCTTGAAAACGACGGAGATTCTGCACCACTTCGGGCGGGGCGGAATGGGCGCTCAATAGAGCCTCGAATTGCCGTAGCGCCATGTGCTCCTGGCCGGTCCGCAGGCGGACCAAAGCCAGGTTGTTCAGCACGGCCGGATGCTCGGGCGCCATGCGCTGGCAAAGGGCAAAGCGTTTTTCCGCTTCTGGCCAGTTGTGGGCCACCAGGGCTTCGAGGAGGCCCAGGCTGAAGGCCACACGCAGATCCCCCCGATCCTTTTTGAACAGATCCAGCAACTGCTCGTATCCGCGGCGGTGGTCATTTGCGCGGATCGCCATCCAGGCCTCGGCCAGCGGCCGATCGAACTCGGCCAGCACGGGCACTGGCACCGCCGGCAGCGGCGCTGAGGACGAGAGATCCGGGGTTTTTCCTGGCGAAGTCGCCGCCGGACTCACCGCACGCGCTCCAGTTTGCGGATTTTGAACATCGTGTGGCGGTGCGGGCCGATCGCCGGCAACGGTCCCAGAAGGGATGCCGCTCTCTCCTTGCGCACTTGCCCCGCCGGGCAAGGCCGGCATGGCCGTCACCTGAGGGGAGTCTTCGGGCGCGGTCCCATCCCGGAGATCCCTGCTGGCCGGTTCTTTCGCACAAGTCGGCGAACCCGCAGGAAGGTCCGAGACGCCGGCTGGCCTGGTGCCGGGCTTGGCGTCGGCAAGCGGTGTAGCGGCCGGCGGCCTGTTGGGCCCCACAGCGGGCGGGCGGGTCCCCCTGCCAGATGACCCGGCCGAAGCCGCCGCGGGCCCTTGGCCCAACGTAACCGTCTCCCACGGCAAACTCACCAAATGTTTGCTGCCGGACTGAACGGTAATAGTCCGCTTCCACTCGGCTCGGCCAGGGATCGCCACTTCCACCTGCACTTCTCCCGCCGGGCAGCGATATTCGACAGGTCCCAGCGCCGGGACATCTCTGGGCTGGCTGGCGATGCGCACCGTAGCGCCGGCTCGCAGCGATTCTGGAAGGTCGATCACCACCACACCATCGGCCGGGGGCCTTTGCCGGGGAGCGAAAAGCAGCCAGCCGATGATCACGATGGCCAAGCCAGCCCCGCAGCCGGCCAGCCACCGCAGCCAGGTGCGACGCGGCTTCGGCCGGCCTGCGGCACGGTCGGCCCCGGCCATCAACGGAGGTAACGCGGCTGCCCTTGGTGCCTCCGCCGGAGGCAGACCGGTGCGGCTTTGTTGCCGCAAAGACTCGTCATAGGCCAGTTTGCGGGCCGGCTGAAGCAGGCATAGCCGGGCGGCAGCCACCTCCGCCAATAGTTTTTGCACCTCCGGACCGCGGGCCTCGGCAGCAAGGCGCAGCAGCCGGGCCGTTTGCCGTTCAGCGGCGGCTTCAATCACTTCCGGCCGGCTTTCAAACTCCTCGACTCCCAGCAGGCGGTAGTAGTTGGGGGGCTGCTGGGCCGGAGGAATTCCAAGCCACGTGTGATACGGATCCCGGGATGCGGCCATGGACGGCTCCGCACTGGCAGCCAAAAGCAGAAACCCCGCGGTGCGCTACTTCCCTTACCATAGCTCGCCGACGGCGGCAACGGAAGCGATACCGCCCGGGCCTTGACGCGGTGCGGCCCATTGAGGACGATAGCCGGCATGCGCCCGGGCAGGCCGGGGCTTCGTCTTGGCTCCGCCCGTGCTTGCGGCCGGACTGGCAACGGTGGGTTGTGGGCGGCGAGAGGAGGCGGCCCAAGCAGGCCGTGCCCAGATGGCGTCTGGCTCCAGCTTGCATTTGAGGAGAAAAGTTCATGACGATTTCGCGACGAGACTGGCTGCGCAGTGGATTGGCATGCGCTTTGGCGGCGGCTGGCCCGCAGCTAGCCCTGGCCGCTGCGCCCCGCACCAAGAAAATTCCCATCGGACTACAGGTGTACTCGGTCCGCGAAGCTGCGGCCAAGGACTTGGCCGGCGTGCTCAAAGCGGTCGGTCAGATGGGCTACGAAGGGGTGGAGTTCGCCGGGTACTACGGCCATCAAGCCAAGGATATCCGCAAGATGCTGGACGACAGTGGCCTGAAGTGCTGCGGCACGCATATCCGTCTGGAAACCCTGTTGGGCGACGAGTTCGCCCGTACCGTCGAGTTCAATCAGATCCTCGGCAACCGCTTCCTCATTGTTTCCTGGATGCCCGAGGCGCGGTTCGCCACCGTCGAGGTCGCCAAGAAGACCGCCGCGCTGTTCAACGAACTGGCCGAGAAGGCCAAACCCCAGGGCATGCGCGTGGGCTACCATGCGCATGGCGGCGATTTCAAGAAGGTGGGCGACCAGACGGCCTGGGAGCTGTTTTTCAGCAACACCGCGCCCGAGGTGGTCATGCAAATGGACATCGGCAATTGTCTGGGAGCCGGCGGGGACCCCTACGCCATCCTCCGCAAGTTCCCAGGCCGGTCGGCTACCATCCACCTCAAAGAGCACGGCGGCAAGCGGGGGGCACCGCTGGGCGAGGGCGAAGTCCGCTGGCAAGAAATCTTCGAGATATGCGAGACCATCGGCGGCACCGAATGGTACATCGTCGAGCAGGAGAGCTACGCCGTTCCGCCGTTGGAATCGGTCAAACTGTGCCTGCAGAATCTTCGCAAAATGGGGAAGTAGCCCCGGGATGGGAATGCCCGCATGCCGCGGGGGCCAGCGTGCGAGATTTACATGATTTCCGCGTGCCCCGGCAGCCAGCCCACGACGGAGGGGCGGCCGGGTGCGCGCCCCAAGTCGCGGCCTTTAACTGTTGCGGCACCCCCTTGCCAGCCGGGAAGGGATGTGGAGCTCTATTCCGGCCGGTTGAGCGTTTCGCGAGACTTGCGCTCCTGCAACTCGCGCTGCAGATCGACCAGCAAGAGCTGTACAGTGCACACCTGTCGGCTCAGCTCAGCGACTTCCTCCGACAGACTCACCACGTGGTCGCATAGTCCCGCCACCAGCACAGCCAACTGGGGCAGATCCTGAGCCGAGCATGCGGCCGCCAGCCGGTTCGCCTGACTTTTCAACTGGATGAGCGGTGGCATGGGCTGACCTTGCGGCGTGCCTGGCCAGGGCTGACAGGACCTATCGCACGAGGGCTTCAGAAGCAGCCCGGGCCGGCTTGGCCTCGGGGGCGGAAAATGCTTCGCTGGCAGCCCGCCCCCGGGCGAATGAGAGGAGCGCTTCGACGATCAGCCAGACGGCCATGGCCAATACCGCCAGTGAGACGGCCGTCAGCGACCATTTCTGAACCAGCCTGAGGTTCGGTAGGCTCCAGTAACCGGGGAGGCTGGCCAGCATGGCCCACGCCGAAGTTACCAGCATGACCAGCATCGGAAGAATGGTGTAAACGATAGGGGCCCGCAGTTTGTACAAGAACACGCTGACCGTCAGCAGGCTAAGCCCGGCCAACAACTGATTGGTGGCGCCGAAAAGGGTCCAGAGGGTCTTGCCCGCCGGCACCAGCGCAAAGAAGGCGATACCCCCTACGGCCAACGCCGAGGCCACGTACCGGTCGGCCAACTCCTCCAGCCGGATCGAACGGAGGATTTCCTCGATATTGAATCGCAAAAGCCGGGTCGCCGAGTCGAGCGTGGTCAATGCGAACGAGACGATGGTAACGGCCAGGAGGGTTTGGCCCAAATCCGTAGGGATGCCCAGCTTGCTCAAGTAGTTCGCCCCGCCGTGGACCACCGCGCTGAGTTGCGTGGCAAGGCCCGCCTTGCCGATGCCTTCCCAACTGGAGTATGGCCCGCCGGAACGCCAGGCCTCGATGCCCAACCCCGCCACGCATGCCATGATGACCAGGATGGCCAGCGCCCCCTCGACCAGCATGGCGCCGTAGCCGATGGGCAGCGCATGACTTTCGCGATCGAGCTGCCGGACGGTCGTTCCACTGGACACCAGGGCATGGAAGCCGCTCACTGCCCCGCACGCGATGGTGACGAACAGAAAGGGGAACCAGGGTGGGGCGCCGGGGACCTCGGGCCGAAAGGCCTCGGCGACAATGCGGCTCTCCGGAGCCCCGGTAAGCCCCGCTATTATCACTCCCAGCAGAAGGGCTATTAAGGCGAAATACAACTGGAAGCTATTGATGTAATCCCGCGGCTGCAGCAAGAGCCACACCGGCAGCACCGATGCCAGGAAAGCGTATCCCAAGAGCACCGCTACCCAGGCAAATCCGGCGCGGGTGGCGGCCGTTTCGACGGCTAAGGCTTTTTCCTTCTCGCCTCTTGCGTGGAAATACTGGATCGCGGCTTGGGCGCCATAAGGGGCGGCGATCGCTTTGCCCGCCGGTCCCTCGGCCTCCGCGCACCCTTCTGCCACCGCCCGAGCTGCTTCGGAGCTGGCAAACCAGGTGTAGGTCAGCAGTGGCTGGCGCAGTCCCCAGTAAATCAGTCCCCCGAAAACCACCAGCGCCGCTACCGTCGTCGGAAGCAGCCGTTGCCGGAGGCGGTACACCGCCAAACCGAATCCCACCGCTACCAGCATCAAGCCGAACGAAGGGATGATCGCGTCGGGATTGAAGCGCACGAACAGGTTCGAGATGGCGATGACGAAACTACCCATAGCCAGCGACATGAGCAGAAAAATGATCACCAGCGCCAGCAGCCTCGCCCGCGGCCCCATCAGGTCGCGGCATACGTCGCCGATGGTCCGGCCCTGGAATCGCAGGCTGACCGTCAACGCCCCCAGGTCGTGAACCGCCCCAATAAGGATGCATCCCAGCACCACCCACAGTACGGCCGGCACCCAACCCCAGATCACCGCGATCGCGGGCCCCAGAATCGGCCCCAGTCCGGCGATCGATGCGAAATGATGCCCGAAAAGCACGGGCAATCGCGTCGGGACAAAATCGATGCCGTCCTCCCGCGTGTGCGACGGCGTAGCCCGGTCCGGGTCCAGACGAAACACCCGCCGAGCCAGGAACCGCCCATACACTACGTACGCCCCCACAAACGCGGCAAACGACGCCAGGGTTACCAGCGCGGCATTATCGAACATGACGCTATATCCCGATCAGAGCCCTAGAACGCCCAGAACTGCCCTAGTATTGCACCTTTCCACCCCTTGGGCAAGGGCGACAGTGGAGACGGTTGCGCGAGACACGCGCAAAAGCAAAAGCCATACGACCTCAACGCGCCCATCCCTAAGAACATCCAGCGCCCACCAACGGCCGCCTGCACCCCCGCGCCCGCAGCCCGGCTACCCTTGGTGAGCCATGGCCGATACAACCGCAGGGCGGGGCCCAGCACTTGTCCGGAAAACGCGAACGCTTGCGGGCGAAGCGACGGGCCAGCTATGCCGCCGGTCGGGGCCGGGCCAAATTACCTCGAATTACTCATCCAAGGTGCGGAGGATGTCGGTGGGGAGCCGGCGCAACGCGGCCTGACCGACTTCATTCTGGCTCCGCCGACGTCCCACCGCGTGCCACGGGCTGATGCCTTGGAGTTCGGGCATGATCTCCAAGAGTTGGTCGACCAGCATCTGGGCCATGCGGCGAATCGCGGGCTGTTGGGCCCGATCGCGGATGGCCACGGCGGTCTTCATCAGCCGCACCATCCGGGCTCGCTTGAGCACCGGGGCCGACAGGGGCTCATCGGTCTCGACCAGCAACTCAGCCAGCGGCACCTCCAAAGCCTGTTGCCAGGCATAGAGCGTGCTCAGGGGGAGATCCGTGGTGGGATCTTCCTGGCGTTTGATGGTCGTAACATCCACATGCAACCGCCGCGCCATGGTGCGGCGAGTCACGCCCTGACGGCGGCGAACCTCGGCCAACCGGTGCAGGGGGCGGCCCGGCGCCGCAAGGGGAACCGAGCTGGCCGGCGTTACCGGCACTTGGGGAGTGATGCTGTCCAGAGTGCTCATACCATATGCCTCCGCGTTCCCGAGCAAGCACGAACCGGCCCTGCCGGGAACCTTCCCGCGCCGAACAAGAAAAGGCTTTAGCCAACAGCGCCAGCGGCCCGGCCGAGGCCTGCCTAGACCGGTGGCGCATAACCATAAATAGGGCTCTGCCGCCGGGGTTCCGGAACCCGAACGGCGCCGGCCGAGCGCGCGGGATGAAGGGGAAAGACTAAGAGTAGAGCGCTATGAACCGAAACTGCGCCAGCTCGACCGACCGCACGAGCCAAATCCCGCCGGTATCAGCAGAAGCCTCCTAGAATCCGCGACGATCCTGTTCCGAAGTGGCCGACTGCCCTTTTGCCGATCACTATTACTCAGCCGACCCGCGGTTCACGCGCATGGAAGCGAACGCCGCCAGTCGCCGAACCTAATTGAATGCTAGCCGTTGGGCTTGATGCAGACAAGTAGGGGGGCATATTTTTTGCGTGTTTCGCTGCGGCAATCAACGGATAAGCCACAGACATCCCCCCGGCAGACCGCTTTCCGGCTATTGCCCCCGCGCGTACTGGCGGAGCCTGGCGAGGTAGTTGGGACGGTTCGGACCGGCTGCTGAGGCAGATTCGGTCGAAGTGGCCCCGGTGCCGGCGGTCCGTTCGGCTGTTGGTTTCCAAAAGAGCTTTCGGGCGAGGCAAGCGGCCCGGTACGTGGCCATTGGCGGGTATCGTCGGCTTACCTCCGTCTGGAGAAAGCGGTAGCCGCCCGCCTGAAGGGCCGCCACCAACTGGGCCCGATCTCCCAGCACATCCCGCAGGCTTTCGAAAACGCGGCGAGAGCCCATCTGATATCCGCCCGGGGCCGCCTCCCCCCACGGCTGGACCACATCGCAATTGGGACCGGCCAAGATCACCTCGTACTGGTCCAGCAAACGCCACAACTTAGGGAGTGCGTTCAGCCCCAAGGCGGATTCGGGATCGGGAAAAACAAGGATTTCGCCCCGGCTGCCCTCCATCGCCGTCAGCAGGGAGGCACGCCACCCCCGTGGGGTAGCATGGCGCATAACCCGGATCTGGGGATACTGGATCATCAGCTCCAACGCCACTTCGACCGTGGCATCGGAGGAGGCATCATCAACCAGCACAATTTCGGTCTTGGGAGTCAGCTCGGTCAGCACCTCCAGCCACTCCAGAATAATGGGTTCAAGGATGGCCTGGACATTGCGGAGCGGCATCAGGGCTGACAATGCGTCCGTCACAGCGACTCCTTTGCGTTAGAAGGTCTGGCGGGGCTCGGCACAGGCTCCCGCCAAAGGAGCGACTTCTGGGGGCGCGAGGTTGTTTGGGGCGCTGTGTTACCTTGTCGGCCGGCGGCCCGCCGGTGCTAGACACCGACCCGTGAAGTCGCGATTACGCAACTCGCTCCGCCCAAAGGAGTTATTTCGGCCAGTCCGGATGCGCCGCCCGTGTCGGCGTCGGGTCGACTTGGACGGTCCCGTGCGGGCCGGCCGGGCCCCGGCGAGAGAATGTGAATGTGAGAAACTCTACGGCCCAGTACCCCATACCTTTTGCAATAGGCTGAACATTTCCGGGTCGTGCTGCTTAAGCTCCGCAGAAACGAAGGGATAAAAGTCGTTGGTGCCAAAGAAGGCCTCGGTCGATTCGGCGAAATACTCCATGGGGTTCCGCGCGGCGTAGGCCCGCTGGGTTCGACCGGAAATATGCAGTACCGATTCGTACCGCTTCTTCTCCAGCATCCGTTGGTACAGGCCGCGGATTTCCGGGTTCTCGTACCCACCCAAAAACTGGTGGTGATACCCATGCGCCAGTTCGTGCAGCACCATCCACGGTTGTTGCCGCGTCCACGCAAGGAAGTTCCGGGCGTTGGCCACTTCGACACACCCGGCTTTATCGGGGTTCATGTCATGGGCACGCAACCACCCCGGATCCGGGTGGTACGCCATGCACGGATGATGCGGCTCAGCCTCCTCCACCCAGATGCGAATCTTGCGAAGCTTGCCCAAAGCCGGTTCGGGGACGTGCCGGCCAATCTGGTAAAGCTGGCACCGCAAGAGGGTCAAAACCTCGTCGCACAGCGATTCATGATCCCGCACAAACCGCCGGTTGACCAGCACCTGCCACCCTTCCATCTGCCGCACTTGGTACCGCTCGGTAGGGTCGAAGGCGGACTGAATGGCCGGTTTCGGAACCGCGGTTGGGACGTTGGTAGCGGCCGGTGCGGCGCCTGCAGCCAGCATCAGCATCGCCCCGAACACCGTCACTACGTCAGGCATAGGTTCCCTTCATAGGTAGCTAGGCTTGAGGTGCGTTTGTCCGTTCCTTCCGATTTTGCAAAGGGCTAGACCTTCGCACAAGTTAGCCTCGAGTCGATTCGGCATTAAAGCAGACGTGCGGAGATGCATTGATTCTGGCGGGGCCTGCTCTCCCCCGGCCAATCTGATTTCGAGAGATCTGGCAACACGCTAAGCACTCCGTGGCCAACCAGTTCCAGCTTCCGGCCGCCCAGGCAAAGGGCGAACCACACCAGCATTGCTGCCGAGCGGGATACTCTGCCACCTTCGGGTTGGCGGTGCTGTACGTCCGGCCGGTTGCGTGCTCAATTGGGACCTATTGGAGCGTGCGCAATCGGAGCCGTAGGGCGGGGCGGCCTCACCCAGATCACAGGGGCATCGCCGGGAGGTCGGCCGCCGCGGCGTCAAAAGAACCTTCTTCTTCGGAGACCGGTCGGGCTACTGGATTTGGAAATCGAACCGGTTTTCGCCGCTCTCTTTCACGGTAGCCGTAAAACCGGACTGATTGGGATCGGCGTATTTGGCAGGCAGGAGGTTCTTGGGTGGCGGCAGTTCCGCGCCCTCCGGGGTTGGCTTGTAGCTCTTATTTTCGGCGATATCGGCCTGAGAACCGCCAGCAGGTACCGACGGCGTCTCGAACTTCTCGACTTTGACCTTGTAGGTGCCAGGGATGGCACCGCCGACTAACTCGTACTTCCCTGAAGAATCGGTCTTGCCCGCCGCGGCACTCTTTCCATCCGTGCTGATGAAGGTCACCGTAGCTCCCTCTACGGGCTTGCCGCTCTGCGTGATTGTCCCAGAGACGGGGTACTTCTTCGGACCGGCCGGCCCGCCTCGACCACAACCGCTTGCCGCAAGGATCGGAACAAGCAGCCCGGCACAAATTCCCACGAGAAATCTGTAGCGCATAACGTTCTTCCCAGAGTATGTTTGGCCGCAATCCACCCCGGCCCGACCGGGTGAGCAGTTCAGAAATTGATGGAACCTGGTTCCTTCCCCGCTTTAGAACCGAGGCGGCCCCACACTCCGTACATGCTGGGACCGTCTTGAGGTTGAGGTACCCCCGTGTTCCCGGTGTCGATGGTGTCGGAAATGAACCGGACGGAACCATCCGCCATCAGCCCGTTGACACCCCCGGGATGGCGGCTCGTGGGCGGGATGACCAGATGCACTCCATCGCCGTAACGTACGTAGTCCTCTGCACAGGCGGGACCATTGGGCGGCAGCACGGTGGTGATGCCCACGTACATGGGCTGGCCGTCTTGCCAAGCGCGGCCCCAACTCCTTTGAACCCTCACCCCAGCGTTGAAGTAGTTGCCGCTGGTCTGAGCGTAACAGACAATGGGAGCATTGCGCAGCCCGCCAATCGAGGAAGCAATGGCCGTGGTATACTCGATCTCAGTGCTCGTGGTGGTCACCCCCCATATTCCGCCCAGGGGCCCGCAAAGGCCTCGCAGGTTCGTTCGCTCATGGCCAAGGTGTTGCTCGTTCCGTCGAGAATGTCCGCAGTGCTATAACAGGTACGGAAGGCGAACAAGCCTCGGACTTGGGTAGCATCCCGAATACTGATGATTTGATCGCCAATTGAGAACCCGTAGCTGTTCAGCCGCTGCCCGCCTTGCGGCGCGCCAGTGTCCGAAGGGCAAACGAACTGGTTCCGCGGAGGGTAATTCCACGGCGCCCAGCCGTACCAAGCGGCCGGGCCTCCGGGGGGATAGCCCAGGGCTGGATCGCCCGCCCGAATCTGCTCGTACATAGCTTTCTGCTCGATGAAAGGCAGAAGCCCTATGAAGCCGCTCAGCCGCTCGCAGTTTCCCGTGGTGGCTCCCGCTGCACACCCCGACCCCCCTTTCCGCGGGGGAAACACCTTGTACGTGTCGTGGTAGTTGTGCAGCGCCAGGCCGAACTGTTTCAAGTTGTTCGTACACTGGCTGCGGCGTGCTGCCTCCCGAGCAGCCTGTACTGCGGGGAGCAATAGAGCAATCAAGATTCCGATAATGGCGATGACCACCAATAACTCGACCAGAGTGAACCCACGTCGACGTCGCATGGCAACGTCCCCCTCAGCTAGAAGTATCCTCCAAGACTGCCACCGTTACTACACTTCACGGGCGCACGCTTCCATGCTTGACGCTGGCTATTCTGGTTGAAGCCGCCAGAGACGTACTTCGCCCAAATCAGCAACGCTCTCAGTATAACCCCAGCCGCCGGGCCACTTCAATATCCCGACCGGGGGCAAGGGGCAGGAGTGCTTAATTTGGGCCTGCCCCCGTTCTCTGCCGTCAAAAAAGGCCCCGCATAGAAAGGAACTCCACAACCCCTTGATGCCAAAGACGTTAAGACCTAGCAACGCAGGTTGGATTGGCTTTTCGTAGCGGGGCAGAAGCCCGCCGCCAGCATCAGCATCGCCCCGCACACCGTCTCGGTACGTCAGGCCCAAAGGCCGTTCACAGCCCGCTTGTATGGTGGCGCTCTGGGGTGCCGTAGCTTGGTTTTCGGAGTCCGCTGAAGTTACCTACCCCATACAAGCTGCATCTGTGCTTCCCGCAGGGCGTTTTGAGCCGCACCACCCTGCTAAGCCTCGCCTTGGCGGGCTTAGCAGGGTGCAGTGCCGGCACCATGGAGAGGCCGCAGCCGCTTCGCGGCCCGATCGAAAGCGCCCGGACAGTTACAGCGAGAGGGTAAACTCCGCCAAGTCGTCGATTTCCTGTTCGGTGAGTTTCTCGACCTCGCCGAACTTCCGGCCGTGTTTGCCCTCTTTGATGAGCTGCTTGATCGTGGTGTAGCGGCCGTCGTGCAGGTAGGGGGCGGTCCGCCAGCACTCGATCAGTGTGGGAGTATCGAAATCGTTTCGGCGGTCGTATTGGCCGCGCGACTCGACATCGTGCATCTGGAGGTCGGTGTAGAGCGGGGCGGGGTGGCATTTGGCACAACCCACACGCTCGCTGTTGAACAACGCCTGGCCTCGCTTGGCCGACTCGCTCAATTGGCCGTTGACCAAGTACGGGCTGGGCACAGGCTGGAGCGATTTGAGGTATTCGTCGATGGCTTGGGCGTCTTCATCGGGGCGGACGGCGAATTGAATGTGGGTGATGCCCGACCGCACCGCGGCCTCGCCCGTAGGCCGGACGCCCTCCCACATGTTCGGGGGTGTCTTGTGGGCCAACAGCATGCTGCGGTTGTTCTTGGGCGTGCCGATGCCGTCATTCATCAGGTCCCAGTTGAGGCCGTCGACCCGGGCATCCGGGTGGCAACTGGCGCAGCTTTGCCAGTGTTGGAAGCAGAGGTCGGCGTCGTGAAAGAACATCTCGCCGCGGCGGACCTTGCTCAACTCCACGGTTGGGCCCAGGGGGAAGATGGTCACCGCTTTTCCGCCTTGGGACGCCAGGTCCACGGCCGCAAGCTGATCGGTGAAGTACACTGCCACGTAGGCCTTTTGGCCCACAATGGCCAGCCCTCGCGGCCCGTTGACGATAGGCCCCTCAGGCGCGGTCCCCCAAATGTTCATCGCCTGAAGCCGCACGCGCTTGCGCAAGCCTACCAAAAACGCCAGGTCATTGGGCACATCGGCCTGGGTGACCGACGAGTAGCTTCCGCGGTCGTCGTAAGGCTTGGGGGTCTGGCCCGGCTTGAGTTCGGCCGGAATCTTGGCCAGCTTGTCGAACATCCCGGCCGCGTCAATCACGCTGACCTCGTGGGTGCCGGCGTGTGCCACGCAGATCGTCTTGCCGTCGGCGGTGATGCCGATGCCCCACGGGTTGGCCGCCCCCAGGTCGATATCGTCCAAAAGCACCGCGTTGACCAACTTCTTGCCCGGGATGTCCACGATGGTCATCGCATTGGTGTTCATCCAGCCCCGTTCGAGCTGGGTGGTGGGCATTTGGTAGCGGGCCAGGATATGGGACACAAAAGCATACTTGCCGTCCGGCGATACGCACACCCCGCGGACGCTGGTCGAGCCGTTGAGCATGCGGATCGATACCGCCTGATTGGTGGCCGTATCGATCAAGGTTATCGAGGCGGCCACATCGTACGAGTCGGCCCGGTCGTTGGGCAAATGGTTGGCTACCACCACGGTTTTGCCGTCCGGGGTGACGGCGGCGGCAATGGGTTCACGCACCGCCGGCACTCGGGCGATTTCCTTCCTGGCCTCCAGATCGATCACCGCGACGTTATTGTTGAAGCGGTTACACACATACAGGCGTTTGCCGTCCGGAGTGAGCACCGGCGCGGTGGCGTAGTGCCCGGCCGCGATGTTCCCTTGGATCTGGCCGCTGGCCACGTCCACGATGTGCACCGTGCCCTGGGGAGAGGCGCAGGTGACGTACAGCTTGGTGCCGTCGGGGCTGAGACACAAGCCCGTGGGCATAGCCGGCAGAGCTATTGACCGCGACACTTTTCCGCTGGCTGCCTCCACGACCGCTACCTGGCGAGCGTCGATCGCCAGCACGAACAAGGTCGCGCCGTCTTTCGAGGCCACCACCTCGCAGGGGCCGAGGTACTTGCCCGGCTCAGCCCAGGCCAGGGCGGGTGCCAGAGCGACGGCAAGCACCCACGCGATTCGGTACACCACAGGCGTCATAGGGACGTCTCCTGAACCTCAACGAACAACTCTTGCGCAGCGTCACAGTGGAACATGCCGCCACAGGCGGGACTCCCCGGCGGGCGCAAGCAGTATAAAAGCCGCGGCAGGGGTTGTCGATGCACCGGGAAAAAAATCGGCTTGGGCCGGCGGGCCGCCTTCCCCGCAGTGGTAGGGCCAGCCGACCTCGAGCAAGCAGTTCACTGCCGCCGGCGCAAGGACCTCTTTGTCCCGCCACGGCTTGCCGCCTACGCGGTATGCGGTTACGGTAGGAGCGCTTCGAACCGCAGGGCGCGGTAGATCGCAAGCGTTCAAGTCTCTCGCAGCATAGAAGGAGAAGTCGTTGTGAGCGCTACGAGAACCGTCCGCTGGGGCGTGATCGGGCTGGGGTGGTTCGGCGAGGTACATGCGGAGACTTTGTCTTCCATGCCGGGCATCGAATTGGTCGCCGTGTGCACCCGCCGTCCCGACCGCTTGCAGGAGGTGGCCGACCGTTTCGGCGTCCCCCGGCGCTATACCGACTATCGCCAGCTTTTGGCCGATCCGGAGGTGGAAGCTCTGAGCATCGTCACCCACGTGGACGACCATGCGCAGATTGCCATCGACGCCTTGGAGGCCGGCAAGCACGTGCTGTTGGAAAAACCTATGGCGCCCGACGTGGCCCAGTGCGACGCCATCCTCGAGGCCGCTCGCCGCAGCCGGGGGCTGTTCATGGTGGGGCATATCTGCCGTTTCGATCCGCGGGTGGCCCTGGCCAAGCAAGCCATCGACGAAGGCCGCATCGGACGCATCATTTCCATGCACGCCCGGCGGAACCTTTCCAAGGCCATCGGCCGGCAGGTGCTGGACAAAATCTCCGCCCTGCTGGGCGACGGCATTCATGATGCCGACCTGATGCTTTGGTTCAGCCGGGCCCGGCCGGTCAGCGTCTATGCCCAAGAGGTCCACCCGGGAAGCAACAAGTATGCGGATGCGGGGTTTGCCATGTTCCGCCTGGACAGCGGGGCCGTAGGCGTGGTGGAATCCGTCTGGCATCTCCCTGAAACCACCCCCTACCAGATCGACGCCCGGATGGAGGTCTTGGGGACCGAAGGGGCCATTTACATCAACTGCGGCGAGGCGGGCCTGGAGATCCACGATGCTCGCGGGCCCCGCATGCCCGATACGCTGTATTGGCCCAAGCCCTTCGGGCAGCGGTTCGGCGTGTTGCGGGCCGAGTTGCGCTACTTCGCCCAATGCGTGATCGAGGGTCGCCCGCCGGACCGCATCACCCCCGAGGAATCGCGGGCGGCCGTGGAGCTGATGGCCGCGGCCGGCCAGTCGGCTCGCACCGGCCAAGTCATCACCTTCGCCGGCTGAGCACCTGGGGGTGCTCCCCCCACCGGAGCACCTCGGTAAGCACGAAAGGCACGAAAGCCCGTCTTCAGGCCATCTGGGAAATCCGTAAGGCGCTGCGAGCGGAGCTTCACACGGCGATGAAGTACATCGCCCCACCAAATTCGCCTTGGCCATCGGAGCGCTCGCTTTGCGTTTTCTTGTAACGGCAGCGGGAAGCAATCCGGGCAGTAATCCGCTCCACAATCCACCGTGTCGGCATGACGACACTGCCAAGCTGCCTGCGCAAACGCAAGGCCCACCGTTGTCTTGAGGATGTCTGGCCGGCTGCATGGCTGCGGGGCAAAGTGCTGGCGGTTATCCGGCCTTGCGCCAGCACGGTAGTGCGGGCCAGCGGTTCAGGTGAATCGCCGGACCAGCCAGTCACCCAGTTCCGGCCAAAGCTGCGAGATGGCGAAAAGCCAGCGGGCTTTGGCGGGTACGACCAATTCGGCACGGCGCTGCTGGCAGGCGCGGAGGATGGCGGCGGACAAGCGGGCCGGGTCGATCTGGCGGACCTTCACGCCGGCGCCAGGCCCGCGGGCCCGCGGGGGAACATCTTCCAGGCCCTCAAGGGGGTGCAGCCGTTGGTCTCTGCGGGCCAGCGGGCCGGGGCACACCAACAGCACGTGGAGACCTTGCGGCCCGAGTTCCAGTCGCAACTGCTGGGAGTACGCGGCCACGGCGAACTTGGTGGCCGGGTAGGCCCCCACCCAGCGGGCCGCCGACTTCGAGGCCAGAGAGCCGATGTTCACCAGGTGTCCCCGCCGGGCCAGCAAGTGCGGCAAGGCAGCCCGCGTACACCGCACCAGGCCGATGAAGTTGAGCTCCATGAGGTCGCGGAACTGTTCGGGGGTCGTGTCGGCCACTTTGCCCCGCGTGGAGCGGCCGGCGCAGTTGACTAAAGCGTCGATCCGGCCGAAGCGCTGCAGCGTGGCCGCCACTGCTCGGTCCACGTCAGCCTGTTGGGTTACGTCGGCGGGGAGGGGTAGCACCTCGGTTCCGCGGGCCCCAAGCTCTTGGGCGGTGGCGAACACCGCGGCCGGCTCCAGGCCGATAAGGGCCAGCCGCGCCCCTGCTGCGGCGAACGCCTCGGCCAGCGCCCGGCCCAGCCCGCTGGATCCGCCGGTGATTAGCACCGTCTTGTCGTGCCAGTAACCCATGGGACTCGGCCTCGGCAGCACAAAACCCAAAGTATTCCAGGCGCAGTGCGGGCGGGCAAGGACTACCGCGGCAGGCCGCCTTGCTCTTTGGCTCCTCGTTCAGGATGACGAGCTGACCGGCTGAGGCAGGACCTCGGCGGCCAACGATTCCGGGCAGGCGGGCTCGGCCGGAGGGGCTGCCTCGGCCCGGGCCCCCACCCACTGCTTGACCCACCGGGAAAGGTCGTCGAGAAAAGAGTACACTACCGGTACCGCCAGCAAGGTCAAAAGCAAAGACAGCGTCTGCCCGCCCACCGTCAGCACCGCGATGGAGCGGCGTTCCTCGGCCCCAGGCCCCACGCCCAATAGCAGCGGCAACATGCCCGCCACAAACGCCACCGTGGTCATCAGGATCGGCCGGAGCCGGTCGCGGTTGGCCAGCATGATGGCTTCCAGGCGGGGCAGGCCGCGGGCACGCAACTGATTGGTATGATCCACCTGAAGGATGGAGGCCTTCTTGATAATGCCGAACAGCACCAGGATCCCCACGGCCGAGTAGAGGTTCAGCGTTTCGCCGGCCAATACCAGACTCACCAGGCCGAACGGAACGGCAAGCGGCAGCGAAAACAGGATGGTCAGCGGGTGCAGAAGGTGCTCGAACTGGGCCGCCAGTACGATGTACATGAAGATGAACGACAGCACGAAGGTGAAGGCGAAGTCGCGGAGGGTGCGTTCCAGCTCACGGCCGCGGCCCATGACGCGCGTGCTGTACTCGGGGGGCATCCCCAGCGAGCCGGCAGCGGCCTGGAGGGCCTCGATGCGATCGGCCAGGGCGTAACCCGACGCCACGTTGGCCCGCACGGCCGACATGCGTTCCCGATCCAACCGGTCGATGCGGGCCGCGCTTCGCACCCGGCGGAACTGCACCAGGTTATCCAGCCGGGTCAAGGCCGCTGCGGATTCTGCCATGCCGGCCGGGGTATCTGACCCCGCCAGCCCGGTGCCCGACTGGGTCATCCCGGCGCCAGGCCGGGTGCGGACGTAAAGCTGTTCAATGGCCTCGCGGGTGCCGCGGTCCGCGCCCACCAGACGGAGTTCTACGTCGTACACGTCGTCCAGTTTGGGATCGCGGTAGCGGCTCACCCGGTCATCGCCCCCAATGGCTACGCGCTGGGTATCGGCAATCTCTTGGACATCGACGCCCATGGCGGCCGCCCGCTGGCGATCGATTTCGGTATGCAGCTCCGGCTTATTGAGCCGAAGCGTGATGTCCGTATCGACAATGCCCGGGATCTCGGCGGCCTTCTGGCGCAGCGCCTCACTGAAGGCCGCCAGTTGGTGCAAGTCGGGGCCGGTGATCGAGAAGTCGATGTCCACCGGTGCCCCCTGGCGGAAGGACGTCAGATTGCGTACGGCCACGCGGAGGTCGGGCAGGCGATTCAGCCGCCGGCGGACCTCCTGCATTTTCTCCGCTTGGGTATAGTTTCCCCGAAAGGCGGCTAGGGGGCGGCCTGCCAGCGTCTCCCGCAGCAGCCGGCCCAGCGAGAACCGCCGCTGTTCGATATCCTCCAGGCGCACGTACACGTAGCCGGTGTTCACTCCCAGAATGCTCACGCTGCCGACGGTGGAAAGCACGTCGGTCACGCCGCTGACCGAGGCGATTTCGGCTTCCACGGTTTTCATGGCCCGATCCATGGCCCGCAGGGTGATCCCTTCCGGCGCCGTGATGCGGACCTCGAACTCCGCTTCGTCCACGTTGGTGGGGATGTAGTCCTTCTGCACCCACTTGTACAAAGGGATATTCAGCGCGATTACGGCCACCGAGCTGGCCAGCACCAGGTAACGGTGCCGCATCGCCCAACGCAGGCAGGCGGCGTAGCCCCGGTCTATCCAGGCATAAAAACCGCGCCGCGACGCAGGCTGCTCGCCGTGCATCCGTACAGGCCGCAACAGCCGCGAGCACATCATCGGCGTGAGCGAGAAGCTCACCAGCATCGACACCAGAATGGCCACAGTGGCGGTCAGCCCGAACTGGAAAAGCATCCGCCCCGTCACGCTCGAAAGGAAGGAAACGGGCAAGAACACGATGACCAGCGAGAGGGTCGTGGCCAGCACGGCCAGGCCGATCTCACGGGTGGCACCAATGGCCGCCTCCCACGGCGAAGCCCCTTTCTCTTCCACCCAGTGGAACACGTTTTCCAGCACCACGATGGCATCGTCGATCACCACCCCCACCATCAACACCAAGGCCAGCATGGTCACATTGTTCAGCGTGAAGTTCATCGCCCGCATCATGGCGAAAGTGGCGATGATCGAGGTGGGAATGGCCACCGCCGCGATAAAAGTCGATCGCCATGATTTCATGAACAGCAGCACCACCAGGCTGGCCAGGATGCTTCCGGCGACGAGGTGTTTTTGCACTTCGTGGATGGCCGCGTAGATATACCGCGACTGGTCCTGAATGACTTCCAGCTTGACGTCGGGGGGGAGGAGCTGCCGGCAGCGCCCGAGGCGTTCCTTGACGCCCTCGATGACTTCGACCGTGTTGGCCCCCGACTGCCGCTGCACCTGGAGGATCACGGCCGGCTGGCCGTTCAGCCGGGCCAGGGTCCGCACCTCTTTGGTACCGTTGACCACCCGGCCCAGGTCGCCAATCCGGATGGGCGTGCCCCCCACCGTGGCCACCACCAGCTCCTCGAACTGCCGGGGATCGGTGAACCGGCCCAGGGTCCGCAGCCCCAGTTCCTGGATCCCTGCGTCCACCCGCCCCCCGGGAATCTCGGCATTCTGGCGGATCAGGGCCTCGCGGACCTGAAGGATCGAAAGGCCGTAGTGCGCCAGCTTGCGGGCCTCGATATCGATCTGGATGGCCCGGTCCATGGCCCCCGCGATACTCACCTGACCCACGCCGGCCGACGATTCGATCACATTCTTGACGTAGCGGTCGGCCAGGACATAAAGCTCGCGCACATCCCGCTGGGCCGAGAGGGCCAAGCTCAAGATGGGCGAAGCGTCCAGGTCCTGCTTCCGGACGACGGGGGGATCGGTGCCCGGCGGCAGGAGGTTCGCTACGCTGTTGATTGCATCGCGCACGTCCTGGGTGGCCGCGTCGATGTCGCGGTGGAGGTTGAAGGTCAGGATCAGCAGCGAACTGCCCTCGCTAGAGATGGACCGCAGTTCGTCGATGCCCTCCACCGTGGCTACTGCGTCTTCGAGCCGCTGGGTGATCTCCGACTCGATCTCTTCGGGCGCCGCGCCGCGGTAGGTGGTGCGGACCCACACCGTGGGCAGATCCATGCGGGGAAAACGATCCACCCCCAATTGCAGAAACGACGCGATCCCCGCCACCACCAGGGCCAGGATCATCATCACCGCAAACACAGGGCGGCGCACGCAGACTTCAGCCAGCCACTGCACAGTTTGCGCCCTCCAGGAATGCCTCGTTGCGCTCTGTTGTCGGCTAGGGCCCCAGGCCCAGGGATTGCGCCTTGGCTACCACCCGCTCACCCTCGGAAAGGTTCGCGCGGATCTCGACCCAGGCCCCATTACGCCGGCCGGTCTCCACCGCGCGGGCCTCGGCCCGACCGTTCCGCACCACCCAAACCTTCTCCACGCCGGCGAACTCCGTGATGGCCTCCGCAGGGACCGCAAGCACCTGCGCCGTGGGGTCCACCACGATCTCGGCCTGGGCAAACATGCCCGCCCGGAGCGAAAGTTCGCGATTGGGGATATCGGCCTGAATCAGCAGTGCCCGATTGGCCGGATCCACCGACGGGCTGATGCGGGCCACTTCCGACTCCACCCATGCCCGGCGCCCCTCCACCTGAATCCGCACCCGCTGTTTGGGCCGCACCCGGATCGCCGCCCGCTCCGGCACCCCCGCCTGAAAGCGCAGGGGATCAATCCGAACCAGCGACACCACAGGATGCCCCACCTGAAGGTACGCCCCGCGGGCGGTGTGCCTCTGCTCCACCACGCCATTGAACGGCGCGCGGATGATCGCGTCGGCCTGGGCCTGCCGCGCCAGCTCCAGTTCCGCCCGGCGCACCGCCAAAAGCGCCAACTGCCCGCCAACTTCGTTCAGCGCCGTGCGATAGCGGGAATCCGCCACCTCGAAGGCGGCTTGGCGCTGGAGCAGCTCCTCGGCCGAAATCGCTTCCTTCTTTTCCAACTCGCGAGCCCGCTCCAGATTCACTTTCGCTTCATTCCGCACCGCCGCCTCTTGCAGCACATTGGGAACCTTGCTGGGGTCAAGCCCCTTTTCGCTCTCCCCCGTTCGCAAGCCCAGCTTCGCCCGAATCTCCTCCACCTGAGCCTGCGCCTGCTGCACCCGTAGGTCGAAATCCTCGCCCTCCAGTTGGGCCAATACGTCCCCCGCCCGCACCGACGCCCCCAGGTCCACCCGAACCTCTTTCACCCGGCCGGCTACCTTAGCGCCCACCACCACCCGCTCGTCACCCACCAGCATCCCCTGCACGGTCACCCCTTCCGGCCAAGGGCGCTTGACCACCGTGTAGAGTTCTACGTCGGTCGGCAGCGGCGGGTCGCCAGCCTGGGCCGAAACCGCCGCCGGCATCTCCCCGCCGCCGCACCCCGCCAGCACCGCCAATCCCGTGCCCAGGCACAGCAGGGCCGCGAACCAACTCCCCCAGCAATATCGAACGGCTAAGCCAAGCGAGCGAACCATGGCGGGCTGAACGTGGGGCAATACAGGCGGGAAAGCGGACGAGGTGCATCGCCGCCCCGGCCAATACACCACGCCGCTTGGCTCTATCCTGCGTACCGCCGCGCCAGATGTCAATCCCGCAGGCGGAGCCGCCCCTTTCCGCCGTCGAGCCAGACAGTGCCCAACCGCCACTCTCTTCCGCTCCGCACAACCGCCCAACCCCCGGCCCTTCGCCCTGTGGCTGCGGGAAGCATACAATCAATACCGGCCCGGCCAGGAAAGGCCGAGAGATCTATCGTCCTGCGGCGGACTCCGGAGCCAGCGTGCGTGTACATCGGCCAGACCCTGATTGAGGACACTTTTGCCGAAGCCTTCCGCATGCGTTTCGCGCGGCTGGTTGTCACGGCTGCGGACCCCTATTGGGCCGATACCGCCGCCCGCCATGCCACCGGCGATGCGGCCTCGATCATCGCCTGCGATTGCGAAGCCGGCATCGAGCGCGCGCTGAGCGCGGACCAGACGCCGGATGGCCGGCCCGGCGTGGCGATTCTTTTTTTCGGCCGGTCCGCCGAATCGCTCGCCTCGGCCGTTCCGCGACGCATCGGGCAGTGCGTGATGACCTGCGCCACCACGGCCGTGTTCGACGGCCTGCCGGAACTCCGCGAAGAACGCATCCCGCTGGGAAAACATCTCCGCTTCTTCGGCGATGGATTTCAGAAAAGCAAGCTCATCGCCAGCCGGCGCTACTGGCGCGTGCCCGTGATGGACGGCGAGTTCCTTGTGGAAGAATCGGCAGGGGTGGGCAAGGGCGTGGCCGGCGGCAACCTCATCCTCCAAGCCGTCGACCCCGCTACGGGGCTGGCGGCCGCCCGAAGGGCCGTCGAGGCCACCGCCCTGCTGCCCGGCGTGATCGCCCCTTTTCCCGGCGGCGTGGTCCGCAGCGGCAGCAAGGTGGGCTCCCGCTATAAGCGACTCATCGCTTCCACCAACGACGCGTATTGTCCCACCCTTCGCGGCCGGACCGAAACCCGCTTGCATCCCGAGGCACAATGCGCCTACGAAATCGTCCTCGATGGCACCGACGAAGCCAGCGTCGCTTCGGCCATGCGCGCAGCCATCCTCGCCGCCGCCGGACCCGGCGTGCTCCAGATTGGCGCCGGAAACTACGGCGGCAAACTGGGCAAGTTCCACTTCCACCTCCACGCGCTCCTCCAATCCACGGATGACGGGTCCGGCCGCTCATAACTCCCATGCCCTCCGTGGGCGCAGGACTTGCTCTGCTCGTCCACGTTTCACTCCCCTTGGGCATGTCGCAAACGGGCCGCACGGGCAAAGAAGCGTCCCACAGGCAGCTCGGCGGGATAGCGCCGTGGCTGCCTGGGGGGTTGGTTCGGCCGCCTCAAACGCTCAGAATCCCTTGACCAGCCCGCCCGCTTGGCGTAAACTGAGATGTGCGTTGCAACGAAGACGCTTTGCCGAGTTGATGAAATGTCGGTGCTTGCACGGGTAAACCTTTTGGGCCTGTTGTTGCTCCGGCCAGGAGCCGGGCCTTAGGGTTTACACCGACAAGCAAGTTTCGGAAGCATACACGTAACCCCAAGGCCCGCAAGGTCTTGGGGTTTTTGTTTGGAACGCGACCCAAGGCCGGCACCTCTACTGGCCGCCCCTGGGCGCCTGGCGGCCGGGCCGGACAGCCTGCGTGCCAGCCGCACCGGCCCCGCCAACCCATACCCCGCCAAAGCGCACAGCCATGGCTCGTTGCCCCTGCCGACACCGACGCCACCGACCCACGAGGGCATGGTTGGTGTTGCCCGGGCCGACCAAGGGTCGGCACACCGGCAAGTTGTTGCGGGTCTTCGTCCGGTCGGTCAACACAAGCGAGTGCTTTAAGCCATGAGCGATTCTTCCACACGTCAGATCGTGATTTTCGATACCACCCTGCGCGACGGTGAGCAGTCGCCCGGGGCCAGCATGAATCTGCAGGAAAAGCTCGAAGTGGCCCAGGCCCTGGTCGAACTGGGAGTGGACGTGATCGAGGCGGGGTTCCCCATCGCCTCGCCCGGCGATTTCGAGGCCGTTCGCCAGATTGCCCAGTCGGTGCGCGGATCGATCATTTGTGGCCTCGCCCGTTGCCGGGACGAGGATATCGACCGGGCATGGGAGGCCGTACGGCATGCTCCGCAGGCGCGGATTCACGTTTTTCTGGCCACCAGCGCCATTCACCGCCAGTTCAAGCTTCGCATGACCAAGGAAGACATCATCCAGCGCGCGGTGGCGGGAGTGAAGCGGGCCCGCAGCTACTGCCCGGATGTGGAGTTCTCGCCGGAGGATGCGGTGCGGACCGAGATCGACTTCCTCTGCCAGGTGGTCGAGGCCGCCATCGCCGCCGGCGCTACCACCGTGAACATCCCAGACACGGTGGGCTACGCCACACCGGCCCACATGCACAACGTCATTGCTACGCTGAGAAACCGGGTACCCAATATCGACCGGGCCGTCATCAGCGTGCACTGTCATAACGATCTCGGCTTGGCCGTGGCCAACAGCCTGGCAGCCATCGAGGCCGGGGCCGGACAGGTCGAGTGCACCATCAATGGGCTGGGAGAGCGAGCCGGCAACTGTTCTCTGGAGGAAGTAGTCATGGCCCTTCGGACTCGCCACGACTACTATCATGCCCACACCCGGATCAACACCCGGCGCCTCGTGCCCACCAGCCGCCTGGTCGCAGGTATCACGGGCATCCAGGTTCAGCGCAACAAGGCCATCGTCGGCCAGAACGCCTTCGCTCACGAAGCCGGCATCCATCAGGACGGCATGCTCAAGGAGCCACGAACCTACGAGATCATGCGCCCGGAAGATGTCGGCTGGGCCAAGAGCGACCTGGTGCTGGGCAAGCACAGCGGCCGCGCCGCCCTGGCCGACCGCGCCAAGGCCATGGGCTACCACCTCACCCCCGAACAGCTCAACGCCGTCTTCGAGCAATTCAAAGTGCTGGCCGACAAAAAGAAAGACATCTACGATGCCGACCTGGCCGCCCTCATCGAACAGCAAATGCACGTCATCCCCGACCAGTGGACGCTGGCCTCCTACAGCCTCCACTCCGGCACAGGCCGGACCCCCGAAGTCACCCTGGAGGTCCGCCGCGGCCAAGAGGTGCTCCGCACGACCGTTGCCGCAGGCGACGGCCCCATCGACGCCGTCTTCCTGGCCATCGAAAAGCTCACCGGCATCTCCGTGGTGTGCAAGGACTTCCGCGTGCACAGCGTCACCGTGGGCAAAGACGCCCAGGGCGAAGTCATGGTCGTCGTCGAACACGGCAACCAGACCTATCGCGGCCGGGGCGTCTCCACCGACAGCGTCGAGGCCAGCGCCCTGGCCTTCCTCAACGCCATCAACCGCATTGCCGTGGCCCAGCCGACAAGCACCCCCAACCAGCCGGTCACCCATGCCGCCGCACGCTGATTAGCCACCTCACTCCGCCACCAAGCACAAAGATTATCGGGTGCACAGACCGAGAAAGGAGTATCCCACCGCCAGTGGGGATAACCGACACCATTGGGTCCGTCAAGCGCTCACCGTGGTCGATTGCATGTCGCAAACCAGTCCGCTAAGATTCAAGTGGGAAGCGGGCTGCGAAGAGCAATAGAGCCTGTGGCAAGGCCCCCGGTGTTACCCTGCTTGCCGCCAGGCAAGCAGTGCGGCCAAGCCGCCAGGCACTGCTTCCAAGGAAGCAGTGGTGCACCGCACAAAACCGGTCGGCCCAAGGGTGAACACCCGGCAGTGCTACTTCGAACGCCTGGGCCGCGAAGGTTTGACGCCCGACCCGCGGCGTAGGCCTTCCACCTCGGTGTGGTAAAGACCTACCCGCGGGGGCGGAGTTCGGCGCGGTAACGCCTGGGCGTGCTGGAGCAGCCTTCCCGCTGGTCACCCCATACGAGGATTGGCTTCGGCTTGACTAGGAGCACTATAGCTTATTGGGCGGCGTAGCTCAGTTGGTTAGAGCAGCGGAATCATAATCCGCGTGTCGTAGGTTCGAGTCCTACCGCCGCTACCTTACCTTGAGGGGGTGCACGGCCTGGAATTGCGTCGTAATCTACTGCACCATATCGGATTGCGGACTAGGCAAACTAGGCGACTTCCGCAACATCTTGTGCCACTCCGCAATGTGCCGTGTCGGATTCTGTGCCTCCAGCACACCGGATTTTGTCCCCCCACAAACCGGTCCCAAAGGCTCCACCGCTTTGGCTGAGGGTGGTTCCCTAGCCCAGGCCCGACGGCAGCCGGAACCCAACGACGTGGGGGTATTGGTCACCCCATGCCTGAGCTACCGGCCTGTACAAGGCGCCACTGGCGCCAAGCGCCAAGTCAACGATTCGACTTCGCTTCCGCAGTCTTCTTTTTTCCGCCATCTCCTCCGCCATTTCTTCGTTCCTAGATAGAACACTTCCGTTGGCAACAAAAAGCGGACGAAAGCGGCACACCACCTCCCGACCATCAGAAAGCTTCAGAATCGCTAACGACACAACAACGTATACGTCCTTGGTAGGTGGGAACGCGCATTCCCATGTATCCAGAATCATCTCCCCCTTGCCATCGAGTATTCGGGGACGAGAACTCCACTGGGAGCTAATCTGCGGATATCTCACTACAGGGGCCGCATCTGCAAACGCCTTGCGTGCCACGTTAACGACGTAGACTTTGCGGTATATTTCAAGGCTGCGGATACTGACTGGTCTGCCAACGTCCAGGACTTCTGAGCACTCGATTTTCGAACCATCACCCTTTGGCACCCCCCGAATTTCCCCTGTCATGGAGAGCCACCATCGGTCGATCGTCTGCGGCGTCGCAGGCGGCTGTCGCTCCGTCAGGGCCTTTGGTTCCGAAGCGATCCCAAACTCAATGCGGCCAAAGAGGATCGCCAAGGCTGAAGCAAGAAAACATGCTCGTCTCACCATCTTAGCCGCCCTCTCCGCCATGATTGGTCACCAAATCGTAAAGCAATTGAGCCGCGTTCATAGCGGCCCAACCCGCTTCATACACGCGATTCATATTGCGCTCCCAATCGGCCCTCGCTTTTAGAGATGCCTTTCCTTTTTGCGGCCGGGGCGACCGCCCTTGCCTACGTAAGGCACGTCTCACTGCCTCCCCTTTTCTATAGTTAAGCGCCAGATAGTTCGACAAGGCGGCGCCGGGCGGCGTCGGCGCCCGTGAAAAAAGCAGACCGCGCTCAAGGCAAGGGTGAAGCTCAAGCGCCGCTCCCCCGCATTGACCGAGAGTTACTGGAGCCAGTGCTTGCAGGCACTTGACTGAAGGTGCAATCGCAACGGGGACTCACGGCCGGGTTCATTTTCTTGCCCTGATCGGCCGCCCTATCGAGCAGTTTTACACATTCCCCGGATTTCCGGCGTATCATTGCCTGGCTTGGCGTGTGACGATAGGAACGTAGCCCACCTCCAGTCCGGCCGGGGGCGTCACCAGCAAGGCAGGATCGAGCGAAACCAGTTTCCCTTGCGTGGGCGGGGCCATGTAGTCGCGATCGATCGGCCAGTTCGCGTGAAGCTTTTCCACGAAGGACTGGAGCTTCGCCTTCTTCTCCGCGCTCCAGGAGTATTGCTGGAACGACGGCTGATCCACGAAGCGATACCACCAGTACGTCACCACCGAGCCATCCACGAGCCTGGCGGTGAAGGGGCCAAGTTTGGGGCCGGGCTGGGTCCAGGCGCCGGTGGTTGGCGAGGTGTACGGTGCGCCCACCTTGGCCAGCCTGAACTGCTGGGCGTGCAGTCGGGTCTCCGTCGGAACCTCTGTCGCCGGGATGGCGACCCGTTCTTGGCCGACCTCCTTGTAGTATTGCGGGAACACGCCTTTCGGGGCGAGGTCGTTGGTAAACCATTGGAGGCCCCAGACGTTGCCCTCAAAGACGCGGGTATCGAAAGCGCGTTCGACGCCCACGATGCGCTTGCCGGCTTGGTCGTAGTGGGGGGTGTGCGTGTTCAGGCGCGGTTTGAAGGCGCCCTTGGCGTCAAAGCGTCCGGAGCAGGCGGGGCCGCCGTCGCGCCATGCCTTGAACGCGTCGTAGAGCGCCGCCTTCGAATAGTAAGTGACGTCTTGCACCAAGAATGCCCGGCCCTGGGCATCCACCGGGAATTGCAGGTTAGGAATCTTCGAGTAAACCACCCCCTGTGCGTCCCGGCCGTCAAATCGCGGCACCGTGTTGATCTCCATGGCCCCGCCGCCCATGACGCCGGGGCGCGCGTCTAGGCCGCGGCCGTAGAGGAAAGGATAGTTGAACAGCTTGCCGATTTTGCTCCACGTCTCCGGGATGTAATAGGCGATAGGGCCTTTGAAATTGGCCGCGCTGAGGAAGCAGGTCCAGCTCTGGTCGCCGGTCGGCGGATCTCCGGCGACGGCATCGGTGAAGGGCAGCGCCATCCACGAGTAGCCGAGGAACTCGCCGTTGGGATGGCCCGCAAACGGCAGCCCGTCGGGCGGGATCAGCAGGCGGTTACTCAGTTGCGCAATGCCAAGCCGATTGTCCGGCAGCGCCTCGTTGCTGTAAAAGAAGGACCAGCCCGGCGAGCCGATTTCGTAGTCGTAGCATTGCGGGGTGGCGTTCATACTAAACTTGGGGGGGCCGTAGCGGAAGTGGTTGCCGGCCCAATAGCCCAAGCCGCCCTCAATGGTTTGGAAGACGCTGCTCCAGGTGGGGCCACGTTCTTTCCACCTGCGGGCCAGCGTGCCCTCCGGACACAGCGGCCTGGTTTTGTTGTCGGAATTGTCCGGTTGAATCCAGGAACTCGGCAGGCCGATCTGGAAATCGGCCAGCGGCTGATCCACGAGCGGCCAGACGGCGGCGTAAAAGCCCATCCCCGCGCTGTAGCCGCCCTCGGCCGGCAACTTCTCATGCCCGAAGCCGATGTAGCCGTGCAGCCCCTGGGAGTGGGAGGTGATGACGCCTGCCTTGTCCGCGGCGGTTGCCGTCGTGACCGCGATTGCGGCTATGACCCACAACCCGCCGAACCATGGGTGTGTCTTGCGCTTCATTGTCGTGCCTTTCCTTGATCTTGGGAACGACTTGCCGCGCCGGCCAGTTCCTGCCGGGTGGCGATGGGAACATAGCCCACTTCCAGGCCGCGCGGCGGTGTCAGAATCAAAGCCGGGTCCAGACTCGCGAGCGTGCCGACCTCGGACGGGGTGACCGTGACCCAGCGGTAGCCAGTGGAAGTGCTGCCGACAGGCTGAGCGTTTGCCACCTGGGCCATCGCGCAAACGAACCCGGTACAAGCGAGGCTCCTTTCCGTCTGCTCCCTCATTTGCGGAAGCCTTTCTCGGTGTCGGAGCGTCTGCCGTCATCTCTAAGGGTGCCGGGTTTCCAATTGCGGGCGATGTCGAGATCGGCAGCCACCTTTTCCGTCAATGCGGTCACATCCACGTAGCCCACGCGGTTGTAAAGAGCTGGGACATAGTGCGCGTCGCGGATGGCGGCGTATCGCTTCCAATGGGCGAGCGCCTCGCCGAGGTGACGCAGCGCGGCGGCGTGCTCGAATTGGTCACCACGGGCGTCAAAGAGCGCCAGCGCGCACGCGCCGCGAATCTTGGCGGCGTAGTAGCGGCCCAGTGATGCCAGCGCCTCGCAGTCTCCCAGGGTCTTTTGAAGTTCGGCGTCCTGCGTGGCAGCCTCGCGGAGCGCGGCGAGTGCGGCGAGAGTTTCCGCTGCGGAGCCCTCGAGTGCGGCGGCGATCTCGAGCGGGGTGGTCTGCTCCATCGGCTTGCGGGCGATGAGGCGGGCGCGCCAGTCGCGGATACAGAGCACCTTCGCGCCCGGCATGGAACTCCCTTCCATGAAATGCCGCACGGTGTAGAAGCCCTTGCTCCTCCGGTGGCTCAAACAAGCCTCGGGGAACCATTTCAGATCAATGTCTCCCCAGAAAAAGCGCGTGATCAACGGCATTACTTGCGACGCCCCTTGCAGGGCACGGAAGAGATGATGCGAAGGCGCCTTGGGATGGCGGGCCGCAAGGACCTTCTCGAAATGAGAATCCGGCAGCGAGGGATCGTAGGCCAGCCGTCCCCAGAGCATGAAGGAATACCATTGCTTTTCCATCACCAGGGGGCGCGGGCCGGGGCTGGGATGGCGTTCCAAAAAGTCGCGTCCCCAAACGTAGCCGTCCGGTCCCATGTAAAAGCCGACCAGCTTGTCGGCCGGCGGCATGTTCAGGATGTACTGGCGGGCGTAAGCGGGATCGCCGAATCGAAAGGTGTAGATGTCGTCATTGCGCACGGTAAGCCAGGTCTTCCTGCCGGGCGCGAGGTTCTCCAGCAACGGCTGGATGAAGGGCGGGTTGGGAATCGAATACATGTGCGCCACCGAGTACTTGAAGCTGAAGTCCAGCGGCCCCGGATAGTCTTTGAAGGCGGCGAGAATGTCGCTCTGGGCAGTCCAATGGAAGCGATGGATCAGGCGGAACTCGCGCTTCGGATCCTCCTTCAACGCGTCGCGCACGCCTTCACCGTAGGTATCCCACAGCCAGGCCTCCTTGACTTTGGAATCCATGTTGTGCGGCATGCCTTCGCCCGCAGTGATGCCGATGCCTGCGAGCAGCGGATAGGTCTTCACCATCTCCCGCACGCTGGCGCGGAAATACCGCTTGGTGATTTCGTTGCTCATGTCGCTGGTGATGCCGTGCTTGCCCTCGGCGCCGAAGGTAAAGACGTTCCAGGTGAAGAAGTAGACCTGAATGCCGCGGTCGGCGGCGTGTTGCATAACCCAGCGCCAGAACTCGATTTTCCCGTCAATGGTCATGCGTTTCACCACCTCGTGGTCGGCAAGCATGGCGGGGCGGACCATGTCGGTGCCCGCAAAGCTGAAGGTGTCATCGAGCTTGGCGCGGGTGCGCCACACATCGTCGAGCGCCACCTCGGGGAACTCTGGCACTTTCACCAGCGATGGGAAGGGGTGCAGGCTCCAAAGTGTGAGCACGTTGTAGCGGTGGCGCGCCATCGCGTCGAGGAACGCCGTCCAGAACTCGCGCTCCCACATCACGGGGATGTTCGCTTGCGCGGCATCAGAGCAGTCCGTGTAGCTGGGCGTACGGAGATCGAGCGGGATGTTGAACTTGATGCCGCGCTGGGCGATGTGTGGGGTGTGGTCGGAATCTTTCAGCGAGTCGAGCGTGCCGGTGCGGATTGCCTCGGCGATGTCCAGCCCACCATACATCGCGCCCGTGGCATCAGCCCCGCGCACAGTAATGGTGCGGCGGTCGCCATCGTTCTGCACACGGATGCTGTAGCTCTGCGCGGCGGCGTTGTCGTCCTTTCCGACCGTCAGACAAATGCGAATCCCTGGCGCGGCTTCGCCCAAAGTCATCCCGCGCGCCTCGGCCTCGCGACGGATTTCTTCCAGGGCAAACTTCCCTGGCGCGCCAGTCGCAGGGCTGTTCACGAGCTCAATGCTTCCGGCCAGCGCAGCCAGCGGCGCAAGCAGCAGGGCGCTGACCAGTGGAATCGCGGCGTTCACCAATCGAACCTTGTGACGAGCCCTCATTGGCGATGGGACTCCAGCATTTTGAGGTTGGCCTCGGCGAAGGCTTTGCCCATCAGTGCGAAGGTTTTCGCGCAGCCGAGGTAGTGGTAGCCGGCGTTGGAGGCGCCCCGTTTCCAAAGCGCGGCTTCGGCGGGCGTGATGAGGTCGGCTTCGTACTTCTTCATGAAATCCCGCTTTTGCTCCTCGGTCATCTTGCCATCCGCGTTCGCGTAGTCCCTGTGCTTGGAATCGAGATAGTAGCGCATCTGGCGGACCTGCTCGTGCTTCTTGTCAATGGCTCCCAGTTCCTCCGACCAGAACGGCGCGGTTTGCACAGCGACGACATTGCCCTTGAACTCGGGCATGGCCGCGGGCGCCGCCATCGCCCGCCGGAAAGCCACCATATCCACGGACTCGTCTTTAAGCCCGCCAACCCCCATCACGCCGATTACGAAGGGCATCTTCGGTGCGTTGAGGTCCTTACGCACGTCGCGGATGAAGTCGGCGAGCAGTTCCGAGTAAAGGGCGAAGCGGTCGGGTTGGTTGTGATTCGGATAGACGTGACCGTCCACCATGTCGTTCCACCCCTGGAGCCAGACAAAGCCAGCCAGTTCGAATCCGTGCGCGGCATCATAATCCGGAATCACCTTCTTGGGATCGGCCAACACCTTTTTCACGTGCTCCATCATCAGGCGATAGTAGCGACCGGTGTCCTGCTTTTTCTGCGCGAGCCACTTTTCCATGTCCTCCGGCACCCCATGGCCTTTGGGACCGTAGTAGAGTTTGCGCTGGAAGTCGTTGAGTTCATACGGCCCCGCGCTAGGCGAGCGGAAATCGGTGTGCAGGCTCTTGCCGCCCCACGCCGCCTTGATGATGAGCACCGGCTCATCCAGCGCCGCATCCATGGTCAGGCCGAAGGTGAACTCCGGACCGATCTTGTCGCCGGGCTTCGTGGCGTCCAGGCCCCACATCGACCCGTAGCCTGCGGTCAGTTTGCCGGTGATTTCGAAGTTCTTGTCGCCGGCCCCGGTCAGATACGAAATCCAGACGTGGTCGCACACGCGAGGCTTGCCGTCCTCGCCTCGCATCCGCTTCAGCAAGGGCGCGGTAGCCGGATCGTCACCGATGTAGTCGAACGTCGTGATACTGGCCGGCCCTTCCATGTTCGACTGGCCGGCGAGGATGAAGACCCTGAGCTTCTTCGGCTGCGCAGCGGCGGTGAGCGGCTGCATCGCCAGTACGGCGATTACGGCGACGAGGAGCAGCAGGATCCAATGGAATGCCCTAGGTTGTTTCATGGTTGCGGCTGAGTCCCTTTTACCTGCTGTCTTCCGTTGCCCCTAGACGATCTCTTCCCGAACAGAATCCCAGCGCACCACGCGTTTCTGCTGGTACGACACCAGCGACATGAGGTAGGTCGCCGTTTCGATGAACGCTTCGTCGGTGGAACACTTGGGGGTGCCGCGGCTGCGGATACAATTCAGCCAGTCCTGCATGTGATCAGGCTGCTTCGGGGTCGCGCGCCAATCGTAGCCCTTGGGCAGGTTCGGGCGAGTGTTGTGCTCCTCGGGCAGGATTTGGAATCGCGTCACGTTATGTGCGATGTCGTCGAATCGCAACGTGGCGTCTCGACCACAGATTTCCACGGGCTGCTTCGTCTGCCCGGTGTTCATGCTTCCGGTAAAGGTGACTGTCCGGCCGAGCTTCTCGAATTCGTAGGTTGCTGACCAAGTGTCTGGAACTTCGCGATCATCCTTAAGCAGCGAGAGCAAGCCGACGCAACTGCAGGTATCTGGGATGCCATGACCAAGGAGATACTGCACGAAGTCCATCTCGTGCGACAGAAGGTCTCCCGCATAGCCGGTGCCATAGGCCCAATAGCATCGCCAGTGCCAGAAGTGGCGTTCGTTCCATGGTATCTTGGGCGCCGGCCCTAGCCAGAGGTCCCAATTCACCTCCCTTGCCACCTTCGCCGGGTCCGGCCGCTCCCATTGGTCATAATAGCCGTACCAACGCCAATTGGGATGCTCGGGCTCGGTGGACTTAAAGCGGCCCGTGCGCACCAAAGTGATCGGGCCAAGAATGTCCTGTGCCAGCAGTTCCTTCGCCTGCAAGGCACACCTGGATTGCCGAGCTTGGTGGCCTAACTGGAACACCACGCCGCTCTTCTTGAGGGCGTCTCGCATTAGCTTGGCCTCGTTTAGCGTGCGTGCAAATCCTTTCTCGCAATAGATGTCTTTTCCCGCCTTCGCCGCGTCGAGCACCATTTGGCAATGCCAATGATCGGGTGTGGCGATGACCACTGCATCGACGTTCGGATCGGCCAGGAGTTCCCGGTAGTCCACATAAGCCTTCACGTCGGGATTGCGGCTGCGCTCGATGCCTTTCTGGCGGTGCGGCCCATACACATCGCACACGGCGGTCACCTTCACGTCGTCGCAATGGACGACCGCGTTGATAAGGTCGCCGCCGCGAGTCCCCAGGCCGATGCAGCCAATACCGATCGTCTTTGCAGGAGATGGACTGGCGAGGACCGCCGGAGCGAAGGTGGAAACAGTCGCCATCGCCGTGGCCACCTGGCCGGCATTATGGAGGAACCGTCGGCGACTCAACCTGTCTTTGTCTTTCATGGACTTCGCCTTTCTATCGTGTTAGTAAATATAAGGATCTTGACGATGCGCTACAACCGCGGCACGACTTGGGAATTCGTCCTCCAAGCTATTTCCACTTGCACTTGCGGTTCGCCAAGGCCTTGTCGAACTATCGAGGCGTTCGGTACATAAAAAGGGGGAGGCAATGGAACCTGTCTTACGGACGGAAGGAGGTTCCTCATGGCCGGCAAAAGGAAAGACACCTACAAGGTACGGAATTGGAGCACCTACAACGAGTCCCTCGTCCAGCGGGGATCCATCACCCTGTGGTTCAATGAAGAAGCCCTCGGCCAGTGGTTGCACACGGATCCCCCTTCCAAGCGGCGGCATCCTTTCGTCTACAGCCAGATTGCCATTACCTGCCTGCTGGTGGTGCGGGAACTCTTTCGGCTTCCCTATTGGCAGTTGGAAGGGCTGGCCCGCTCTATCATGCACTGTCTGGGGCTGGACCTGCCGGTGGCGGACTACACCACGTTGGCCAAGCGGGCGGCGAGGCTGGGGGCTGCGTTGGAAGTACGGCGGCGGTGGCCCCGCATTCAAGGGCATGGGAACTGTACGGGCC
>Ga0315298_1002064_pt1 | contig 35278 bp, 28 predicted proteins | sample WHS_1_MG_FD_203077 | JGI IMG/M metagenome (GOLD analysis project Ga0315298, IMG submission 203077) | Extremophilic microbial mat communities from Washburn Hot Springs, YNP, Wyoming, USA - WHS_1_MG | ecosystem: Environmental > Aquatic > Thermal springs > Hot (42-90C) | place: USA: Wyoming...
CCATAAAATGAATTAGTAAATAGTCACTTTTATAGAGGTGGTGTTCTAGTTTTCTGTTTCATAAACCTGATATATATTACAATGAATTTTGTTATTAATGAATCTGACTTTTAATGCGTTAGCAGGAATTATTCCTGCATTGGCGTCTGGCACCAATACTGCCTTTATCGGGCAGCCATGTAGTGGCAAGTCTACTTTATGTATGGAAATCATTTTAGAAAAAATTGATAAAATTCCAGTAATATTTTTTGTGCTCGATAGACCTGTTCATATCGTTATGAAGAACATCTTAAGCAGAAATGAAAAAGCAAGGCATATGTTAAAAATAATAGATGGTTACTCTTGTATAAGCGGAGAAAGATCGAAAGTCGATGGAGTATTTCAAATCGAAAATCTTAGCAATCCATCAGATATAAGCGTGACAATTAGCAGTGCTATCTCACAAACTGGTGAGAAGGCATTGTTTATTTTAGATTCTTTTTCAACAATCTTATATTACATTAATGAAGATCTTGCTACTAGGCTTTTAAACTCAATAGTTGCAAGACTAAAAGAGAATGATTATTGGAGTTTCATCGTGTTTGAAAAAGGCACTCATAGTGAGCAATTTTATAATAAAGTACGGCAAATTATGGATTGTATTGTAGAGTTTAAGATCGAAGAGGATAAGAATAATGGTACGCAAAAACTAAAGAGATTCTACAGGGCTTTTGTTTATAGATACGGTGAGTGTGATACAAATTGGCATCCTTTGATGAAGTCAATTATTTTGTAAAAGTTTCAAACCAAAAAAGAATTATTGTAATTGGAACATACATTTTCGCTATTTTCATATCGATCCTTTACTTTGTTTTGCAATCTACAGATTTATATGAAGAATTATCCAGCATTGTAGTGACGCTTGTTTCAGGATTCGCCACTCTTACCTCTTATCTAATCGCTAAAAAATATAGATGGAGTATCCATAATAAATTCTCTAGATGTTGGTTATTCTTCTTTTTAGGTTCACTTTTTTGGTCTTTAGGAGAACTGACTTGGGCAATTTATTCAATAGGCTTAGGTATAGAAGTACCTTATCCTTCCATAGGTGATTCCTTTTGGCTGATCGCTTACGCTCCTTTTTTTATGGCATTCTTAGAATACTTCAAAATGTTTGGGTCACCCTTTCTCTCTAAGAAAAAACTATTTGTTATGGTTAGTGTGGCATTCTTATCATCTTTTTTGATTGCATTATTCTCGCTATATCCGATATTGACCTCCTTGGAAGAGGAACCTATTACCTTATTTTTCAATCTTGCCTATCCAATTGGGGATTTGTTACTCTTTATACCAGCCTTTGGAAGCCTTATAACATTCCTTGGACAAAAGATCGGAAAACCATACATTTATCTTACGCTTGCCATTATCATGAATGTAATAGCTGATTCTCTCTTCGCTTTTTTGACGATGAGAGGTGAATATATTTATGGTAATTATTTGACGACTTTTGATGATCTTCTTTTCGTATGGGGGTACTTTGCCTTATTTCTTGGTTTTTACATTCATTTGAAGGAATTTTAAGTCATGAAAGAATTCGAAATTCTTATCTTCATCTAATACTATAACTCATTGAATGAGGATCATCCCTGTCATAGATGTAATGGGCGGGTTTGCTGTTCATGCGAAAGGTGGTCAAAGGCGGTACTATCAGCCAATAAAGAGCCAATTATGCAAAAACTCCAATCCTGTAGACTTGGCTTTAACCTTTAAATCAAATTTTGGGTTCAAAGAGTTGTATATCGCTGACTTGGATAGCATCACGGGAACTGGAAATAACATAGACGTGCTTATGAGAATTTATGAATCAAGTAATATGAAGATCATGGTAGACTCAGGAGTAAACAATGTTAAAAAGGCGAAGGAACTTCTTCAGGCTGGGATTGAAAAAATCATCGTTGGGACTGAAACATTAACGAGCTTTGGGGTATTAAAGAGTATTCTGGAAGCTGCTGGATACGAACATGTTATTGTCTCTATAGATGTAAAGAATGGCAAGATTCTTTCAAAATCTGAGGGAATATCTGGACTAAGTCCTGAAAAACTAGCGAAAAGATTAGAATTGATGAATATTGAAGAGCTTATCGTTTTAGACCTATCAAGAATAGGAAAGGGGTCGGGGGTTAATGTTAATTTAATAAGAAGAGTTTTGAATTCTGTAAGTATTCCTATAATTACAGGTGGGGGCATTAGAAATATAGATGATATTGTTTTACTTCGTAATATTGGAGTGTCTGGGGCATTGATCTCTACAGCTCTTCATGATCTAAAGATAAAAAAGGAGGATTTGTTAAAATTATAGGATTTTATGCGTAATATGTAGGTATTGGTGAAGATCTTGTTATGAACCTTTCAGGTATCTTAAAGTTCTCCATTTCCACTGTGTAGTAATCATGAAACTTATTAGTAAGATCACTAACCATGGCATTCATCAAATCTTCTGGCACATTAGGCTTGACCCAGTAAGTCCTTCCCTCAACAGATCTGACTATTTCCCCGTCCTTTACTATGATCTCTCCATCTTTTATTGTGAGGGATGCTTTGCTTAAGGCTTTGCGAATCTTTTTATAATCTCGTGATGGATTTATTTCCCTTGGATTTATGTCATATATGGCCACATCTGCATCTGCACCTACTCCTAGATGTCCTTTATCTTTTAAGCCAAGAATCTTGGCAGTTGCAGCCCTTGTTACAATCGCTATCTCATAGAAGGAATATTCACGATCCATATTGTCCAAGTCACTTCTTGATCTCGCTCTCTTAGAAATCTTGTCAAGAGTTCTCTTTCTAGCTTCCTTGCTCATGAGCCAAGCTATTACTCTAGGATAGTGAGTGAAAGGTCCACCGTTTGGGTGATCGGTAGTCAGAAATACCCTCCAAGGATCTTTTGCAAGTAAAGCTAACTCTAAGCCTATAGTCCACATAGTTGCATGGACAAAGCTACTCTTTTTATAGTGTATTGGTACAAGACCCGCCCCTTCTTCACTTTCTACATCAGAATTTGTCCACTTATTCTTTGTTAGCAAATGTAGCTTGTACTCAAAGGGTCCATCCCCTGTCATTGTAGTAGTATCAGTAAAGATAATTTGACCAAGATCTATACTTACATGCTTATTGGTATTGACATAGTTCATTATTTCATAAGCTCCTGATCTCATAGTAATCCAGTCTGAGCCAGCATATCCGTTGAATTGAACATGAGTTAGATGGATTGTTGGTCCATCCTCTTTTGCAAGGTCTTTAACACAATCCATAGTATCTATTGTAGTTTGATAATTACCCGGTGTGCCTAGACCATTTGCGTGAACATGAATTGGATGAGGAAGATTAAGAAGCTTGTTGACCTTACATAGACCTCTCACGATCTCTCTTGCTGTTACATCAAATTTAGGGACTGGCTCATCCATGGTTTCAGGTCTTCCCCATAAAACATCTAAGAACTCTACATCTCCCCACTTCCAAGCTTCGACACAGCCTGGGTCTACAAGCTTTATAGCATAACCTTTTGTAGCATCCAGAGTCCAAGCCACATAGGCTGCACATTCATCGAGTTTATTATCTCTCAAATATTCCATTACAAACCAGTTGTTGCCAAACATGACAAAGCAACCCTTGTCAAGTATAGGTATATCTTTGAATTCGTGATGGCAGTGTAGCATCTTTAAAGGAGGGTTTGCAGGCTCAAAAACAGTTGTATAACCAAGCATCGCATATCTATAACCAATTGTGAAGCTCGATGGGACAGAATATCCAACACCTGAACGCTTTACTTGAGTCCTAGGTTCAACATCCTTATAATGATCTTCTGGACGAAGCATCCTTCCTGTGTTGCACTTCGGTCCTGCTATATGTGAATGAAGATCAACTCCTCCTGGCATAACAAGCTTATTCGATGCATCTATTACGTAAGCCTTAGATTCGTCTACTTTCTCCACTATCTTATTATCCTTTATAGCTATGTCCATAATTTCGCCATTTATCCCATTTATAGGATCGTAAACAACTCCATTCTTTATCAGCAGATCCATCCTCTATCACCTCCTTTTAGATCTTATAGTTTTTAATATCATCTTAACTATCTCTTCATCAGGATATATTCCTGGAGGAGGATCGACAACTTTCTTTAGAGGCAAAGGAACTGTATCCATTCTATATGCAGATCCTTCAGCTTCTATCCCTGTAAAGGCACAAGGTATAACAACCTCTGCAGCAAGAGCAGTCATAGAAAGATGAGGATCGATAACAGCGTAAGGAATCTTGCATAAGTTTTGGGCTACATCTTTGGGAAAATGCGCCAAGGGGTCTGAAGCTACTATAAGGGCAGCATCACACTCCTCCCTTCTTAACAGATCTACGAATGTTGTTTCTCCAGGGCTATACCATGGATAACCATGACTAAAGTCTACTGCGTAAGGAAAGCCTGTCTGCCAAGCTGTTACCTCGTTCATGCCAGTTACATTATAATGCCCTCTCATTGGCATAATGACGAATTTTGTCCATTTGTTCAGATCACGAACAAGGGAGATAGCCATATCTATGTTTCTCTCCTTTCCTCTGCTCATAGTTAGACCTAATCCATAGAAAAGAACTCCAAATTCACAGCTTCTCATCATCTCTGCCAATTCCTCAACTTGTTCAACCGGCACTCCAGCAACACTCTCTTCCTCTATCTCATCGAATTGTAAAGCCATTCTTAATGCTGACATAAGTTCATAATCTTGGCCTGGCTCAATAGGAATATAGAGGTCAGCAAGTCTTGCGCTTGGAGTCTTTCTTACGTCTATAACTATAAGCTTTCTATCCTTCCTCCCTTTTCTAAACCTTCCTTCTGATAGAGCAGAGTATCTTGCCAAATGCCTTGGATGAGATTCTTGGAAGTTGCTCCCCCAATAAACGATAAGATCTGCTCTATGCCTAACCTCTCCAAGGGTGCATGTCGGCATTCCTTGGTCATGCATTCCTAGTGCGCTGGGGCCATGGCAAGTTACTGTCTGATTATCTATGATTCCTCCAACTTCTTCAGCAAGCTCTACCCCCAAAGCTTGAGCTTCACAACCTGAGCAAGCAAAACCATAGATGGCAGGAAGATCTGCATTCATTAAGATTTCAGCAGTCTTATCTACAGCCTCTTGAAGGCTTACAGGCTTTAGCTCGCCATTATTTCTTATTAGTGAAGAAAGGTTTCTTTCCTTGTAATAATTCAAGAATTTCGTAGCTGAAATAGAGCATGAATTTTTGACCTTAATTATCTTGTTGTCCTCAACAGTAGCCTCTATATCATCACACAAACAACCACATATCGGACAGACAACATTTTTGACTACTGCCAATCTAGGTCTACCTCCCTAAGTATTTGCTTAATAACTCCTTCACGCTCAAAACTTTCTCTTGTGGGGCTGGTTCAACCTCAGCAGATATGCCTTTAAAAGAAGGCATGCCAGTGCTATCCGTATTTGGACCCATGATCATACTTGCATATGGACCATAAGGGATGAAGATGACTCCACGCTTATTGATATTCTGTGAAGGATTGCATTTGACGACAATACTGCCGAACTGTGTTGTGACACGTATAAAATCTCCTTCTTTAAGCCCCAGTTCCTCAGCATCTTTTGGATGGACTTCACAGATAGATACACTCTCCATGTATTTATCTGAGACCTTGCCCAACTCTTTTCCCATCCCTTGCTTTAAGCTCCTACCTGTTAGCAGTATTGCCTTAAATTTCATGATCTCTCAAAGAGCCTGAACAATACTCCCTTAACTATTTTTTCTTCCTTATATTTTGATTTTTAAATAAAAAATGGAATTAAATTTATAATTTTTAAAAACAAAATTAATTATCTTCCTTTTTTAACATCTTCAATGCCTATATTTTATCTGATTGATAAGATAGGACAAGATGTACAAGAAATAATCATTCTTGACGGTTTATCGGCTTTATATATTCTGTACCTTTCCCTTCAAGGGAGCCTACCAAAACTTGATGATAAACATCTCCACTTTTTTTATCGATGATTTTCTCCAATCTTCCCTTAGCAATTATTTCATCACCAGTCTCAAAGATTCCACCATACAAGCCTTCGTATGTAGTTAAATTCCTTATATCTTGCACTTTTTTGCCTTCTTCTATTGTAACTCTTTGCAATGAATAGGTGTGTGGAAGAAAAATAGATTCTGATGCATCTGAGATTGTTGCTTTTATCTTTACCATACCTACGCTAGAAAAGATTTTATCGCCGTAAAACTCAGTAATTTCTGAGTCCAACCTTACTGGATGCACAGAGAAATTCGTATCTCTAAATAAACCATAGTTCCACTTTCTCATGTAGATTATTTTCGCTTCATAAAAAGTTAAGGGATAATCCCTTACCTTCTCTTCACACCATCTATAAAGAGCATTTCCATGTAACTTTTGGATGTAGTTCCTTTTTTCATTGTACAAAGATAGGAGAGCATCTTTAACCTTTAGAGAGTTTTCCTTCCCATAAATGACAAGGTCCATGTCAGAAAACTCTGGTCTGTGAATGTTTATAAGAATGGACCCTGTTACTCCAATATGGCTCAAAGGAACGTTACTTCTGTCAGAGATCAGAATAGCCAATTCTACAAGTTTTTCTTGTAACTCGTCACGTTTTGTAAGTTTCAATATCTCATCAAGTCTGTCCTCCGGTCGATAATGCTTCTTTATCTTGTTATGAGGCACAGATGACATTTGCGTGTTAAAAATATCTGAGTAAAAAACATAATCTGAAAAATCCTTTTTTAATGATTCTATATTCTTGAGCAAGTGATTTATTGTGTATGAGGGCATCGCTCTAGCATACCTTTCTGAACCATGGCCCCACTTACCAGCAGGATTAGGAAAATACCTAAGGTAAGATATCACCCTATCTTTAGGGTGCATATATCCTACAACACAGAAGAAAAGGTCTTCAGTAGTTCTTATGAAATCTTTGTCTTTGAAGCCTCTATCCATATATGATCAGTATTTCCTATTTATTCAGATTGCTTATTTAATTTAGGTTATAGTTATCATGAAGTCTGTTGGTTTACTTCCTAAAAGAATTCTACGATAATCTTCATCACGAGTAACCACTCTCTCAACTTTGCCTTGAGCAATCACTATCTCATCTTTCTTTGCTTGTTCACAGAACCTCCCCCTAAACGATACTATCTCTTTTAACTCATTAAATTCTTGTCCTTCCAAAAATTCTACATTAGTTATTTTATAGACACATGGTGTGAATATAGATTCAGAGTCATCGATAATCTTAGCTCTTATCTTTGCATATCCTTCAGGCTTGTAGATTAGTTCACCGTATTTCTCCTTGACTTCATTCCAGTCCTTAATGTATCTTATGAAGAATTCTTTACCATTGAATATCCCTTGAAAACTCTTTCTATTCTCATGCCTCAAAAAATCTTCGAAAGGCATTATCGTGTCTTTTACACGGAATCGATATAGTTTTATCAAATCTTTCATCTTGTATCGTGAGACAAATCTTTCTGATGCTAAAAATTCTTGCATAACGTCATGAACTCTAAAGCAGTTTTCTATACCATAGATTACTATGTCTATGTCGGATTTATCTGTACAGAGTCTAACCAATATGGAACCAGTAATGCCTATATTGCTCCATGGTATCTTCGCTTCTCTCTTCAATGTCTCTGTCAATAGAAGTGCTTGTCTCTCTAATTCGCCTAATTGACTACTTTTTCTTAACTCGCTTAGCTTCTCCTGTGGTTTATAAACATGGATTATGCTTGAAAGATCGATCTCTGGCATGTATTCTCCAAAGGCATCATCATAGACAAAGAAGTGGGGGTATCTTTCCTTTAATATTTTATATCTTTCTTCTATAGAGTAGACTTTTTGATAGGATTTACCATCGAGCTCCCTATCGCCTATAGGGCTTGGGATGTACCTGATGAAGGCAACTACTCTTTCTAAAGGATGGAACAATCCCTTTACTTCAAAGATAGTTCCATCATATATCTTAAAAAAATCGCCCTCACGAAGTCTATGATCTCTCATTTACTTTACATTTCTTAAAAAATAGGGGGATTGAACTTATGGACAAGTACCATCTTTGGCGTCTCAGCCTTAATAGGAGGTTTTCTTACTTTGATGATGATAATAACGCAAGCTACAATTATGACGCCTATGGCTATTGCCAACCAAACCCACCACTCTATTGGAGTGCTAGGCAGTATAAAATTGGTCTCCATCAAGCTCATCTTTATCATCAATCTCTCATCTACCCTTCTTTTGACTAGCTCCATAACGCTGTCACCAACTGCTGGAGAGTAGTATTGTTCATAGATTGTATCTGAAGTTCTGTAACTAACTACAAAAGCATCAAAGGTTCCTGCATCTACTTTTACTCTTTCCATTATATTGCTTATTGTGTAATTTCGGGCAACATGGGTAGTCCTTGTATCTGGAGGTTCTTCAGGATATTTCACTGTCTCAGTCTTCATTACACTCACATTCCATTTCTTACCTTCTGTAAGGGGGAAGTATAACTCCTTAAGCGGGGGATTATAGGTTACATTGGATATCTGATTAAAAGCAACTTCTTCTCCTACTCTTAGCGTTATCTCCATATCTTCCTTTACAGTACTCAGGTCGGACTTTACCCTGTAGACTTTACCACTCATAGTCCATATGATATTTTGATCTTTCCAGCTACCTTCTATCTTTTCTACGAAACAATTATATGTCATTGTATCAATAGTGACATTAGATTCTCCAATAATCTCCTTAGTGACAGTCCCATTCATTGTAACAGTTCTGGTGTCAGGATCAAAGTATTCGACCCTATACTTCCAAAAATTACCTATAGAAAGCGATGGCATTTGTGTTTCAGTAGCACTAGCATATGATGTTAATATAACTGGTAGCATCATCAAGAAGACAAAAGATATCCCAAAGGTTTTTCTAATTATTTTTTGCATCGTTATCATAACGCATCAATTAATATAAGACAAATATATAAATAGTGAGTTAAAGGAGTTGAATAACTTTGTCAAAAATAAAAATATATCTTTTAAGACTTTTTTATGAATATGGAGAATAATTTTATAAGAACTGCTGACGATATAATGATGGCGGCTCAGCTCGCATCAGCCCTAGAAGTAAGTGGGACGCCAAAGCCAGGTAATGTCCATAGAACTGCAGACTTTATGGATACAAGATTCGAGCACCATTTAGCTGGCTCCATAGCTATTGGGCCTCATATAAGAGAGGTTGCATTAAGAGGAATGGAAGCAGGTCTTGATAGAATCAAACTTAGCGAGATAGAGATTGGTAAGCATGTCAAAGAAGCCATCCATAAAGTAAAGCTTTGGCATAAAGGAGGAAACACTCATTTAGGCATAACCTTGCTCTTTATTCCATTAGCAGCATCAGCAGGATTTATGATCACAAGATTTAAGAAGATAGAGCCCATCAGATTACGCTCAACCTTTTTTAAGGTTATGAGGGCAACCACTCATCAAGATGCCTTAGATGTTTGGGATGCCATCATTGAATCTAAGGCTTCAGCCCTAGGACGATTAGATGCAGATATTGCACCAGACCTTTTGGACATTAATGCAAAGAACAAGATAATCAAGCAAAAACTTAGCTTATACGATTTAATGAAAATTTCTTCAGAATGGGATAATATAGCTAAAGAACTAACCACAGGCATGAGAATTTCTTTTTGCTTAGGTTATAAGACTCTTTTAGATGTTTATAAAAAGACAGGTGATATCAATATAGCAACTGTTCATACTTTTTTAACGATATTGTCAAAGCATCCTGATACACTTATTGCCAGAAAAATAGGACTGAAGTATACACAAGATATAAGTGAAGCAGTCAAGATAGGATTGATAGAAGCCAAAAAGATTTCAAGGCAGGCTGAGATGATTTTAAGATCTGGAGGATTAACTTCTAAGAATGGTAAGAGAGCATTAGATCGCTTTGACAAAGAGTTAAGAGACCCTAAAAATGAATTGAACCCTGGAGCAACTGCTGATATAGTAGCCTCATCCTTGATGATTGCCATTATATGCGGGATGAGAGTATAAGTAAATCATAGCATAGAATAAAATAAAAATTCCTTTTTGTTAATCATATTTGAGCGGAGTTGGTCTAGCCTGGTTAGGATGTCAGCCCCCCAAGCTGAAGGTCGCGGGTTCAAATCCCGCACTCCGCACTCTCATAATTTACTCTCAAGTCATAAGATAAGTTCTCTAAGATGATATGGGTGAAGTGATTCTTGTCTTTCCTCGCCTTCGGATTAGCAAAACTGAAACAACTGCGCTTGTAGCTATTATTGCGATTATGATCAGCATAAACGTTGCTTTGAGGTTTGGAACTTGAGAATATGATATGGCCAAATAAGCTGTGTAAGTTGGATCATGTTCTATCCTATAGCCACTATAGGTTGGATATGAGATGATGTAGAAGTAATCTGCATAATTCCAGTCTAAGAGATGGTCTTTAGCTTGCTCGAACAGTTTCGGGTCTATGTTTGCTATAACCCAAGGAATGTGGCGCATCAAGTATGTGTGAATTGTAAAGATACTATTTTTGGCAAACCCGGCAATCTTGCTCGTTCTAGTATTTGTATCATAAGTCTCATAAATAGACTCTGTTGGGTCCTTGGTAAAATTGTAAAGTTTGTAGCTTTTTTTGACGCCGAAGTTCACATCAAAAATCTTTTCCCCATCCTCTGTCGTTGTAATGATACTTGAATTACTCACATCAATATCCTTGTCTCTCACATTAGTGCCCTGAGATTCAAATTGGGCTGTGTGATCAAGTATGACAGTACACTGAAATTGAACAATACTCATCTTTATTCCTTCCTTATCTAAAAACTGGTAAACAGTCTCGTCTGACTCTTTTTGACCATTTAATCTGTAGCAACCTGTACTATTGTAATGAGCCACAAATAGCTTTGAGAAGAACCATCCAAATATGCCTGGAAATACCCAAAGGTCTGTGATCTTACCGATAATGTAGTTTGCTGTCAAAGTTGCGGTACCATCAATGGGATTTATGGTCAAATGGTATGTAAAAGTCAGTTCATCATATCTTGTTATAGCAATTGGTAAGAACTCACTATGAGGGTTAGAGGGGTTGATGTAAGTTCTCCACCAAATGGCTGTCAAATTGCTATACTTCATTCCCCAATACCAATCTAGTTTATCCTGAGATGAAGTTAAGGGAATGGTTGTCGTTTCGCTAGAAAAGGCTGGAGGCTTTGAACCTTCAAAGTAAGAAGCCAAGTTTATGCCTAAGTTAAAGGAGGAATACAAAGTGTCATTCATATCTGGAGAACCCTCAAATATTGTGTCTGAGCCTTCACTAAAGGTCATAAGCATAATGAAAGATCCCGCAGTGACTATATCCTTGCTTTTATCCCTCGATTTATAGTGCATCATCCATGTTTGGACTGGAATCGTTAGTGCATCTTGCCATTCTGTAGTTATGTTTAATAGCCCCGCATACATCATCTTCAATCCGCTCATGTTCACATATGTTAGATAAAGGTAAGCATGCCAATCTTCAGGTGGCGGAATTTTTCCATATAACAAGGCAAACTCCCTAACATAATCAAAATAATCAACAATCTTTTCCCAACTTTCTTGCTTAAAGTCAGATGGAAGCAAATCGTTCACAGCAGAAGTTGTAGGAATTATAGTATGAAATGCTATACAAACCAAAAGTAAGAATGTTATAATATTCCTAATTACGACTTTCATTCCAGTCCTATGCGTATGGAATGATGATTTATAAGAATTTGGAGAAACATGATCTAGTTTAGATTAAATTAAGGATATGTTTATCTTAACCTGTTGGTTCCGCTAGCCTCACAATATCTTCATAGCTTTGAAGGAATTTGTCTATGTAAGTCATTCGCGGTGGAATTGTTAAACCTGGATTCACCCGAGTTCTTATAAATGTGCAACCCTCTTTAATATGCACAGCATTACCTATTACAGATGTCGATTCGATATATGTAGGACTTTGGCACGTTGACTCTATTACAACCTTTCTACCTATAATGCTATCTGATATTTGGGCACAGTCCCCAATCCTACTAGCATCCATTATGGCTGAATTCTTTATATCCACCTTTTCCCCGATTATGCAAAAATTATCGATATTTGAATCTGTGATTCTTGTGTAATCACCTATCCTTGTATGCCTACCAATCAGGGCTGCTCCGTTTATGAATAGCTTATTCTCTTTGCACTTTATTAGTATTTCCTCTCTTCTCTTCATAGACTCTTTGCTATACCCCTGAACCCAAATGTTCTTGCCTGGGAAAAGCCTTTCTTCTGTAACCCTTATGTCCAATGCACCATATAGAATTTCTCTCATAGCCTTCAAATAACTTTCTGGAGTACCTAAATCATACCATATCTGCAATTCATAGCCATAAACTGGTATGCCTTTATCTACTAGGTAGGGAATAAAGTCATAACCAAAATCAAGTCTTCCTCTTTGCTCTCTTATCTTCATCACCTCCTCACTCCCGACCTCTTTTCTAATTTCTGGCGAGAGAAGATATATACCAGCATTAATATAATTGCTTGGAGCCTTATCTGATGAAGGCTTTTCAACAAACCTTTTAATTCTCATATCAGGTCCTAGTTCTGCTACGCCATAATCCTTCACATCCTCTACTTTAAAGAGAGCTATACTCATCATGGCTCCTCTCTCTTCATGTTTTTTCAAAAAATCATAAAGATTAATTTTGAAGATGTTATCCCCTTGCACAACGATGACCGGTTCATTCACATCATAGTATTCAACGTTCAGCCTATATGAATCAGCGCTTCCTAAATCATCTAAGTTAGGTTGATGTTTGATGTGCACTCTTGGTTCAATTTTATACTTTGCAGAAAAGCCAACTCCTTCACCATATTGGTCAAAAAGGTTTGTGTAATTTATGTATCCGTTCTCTCCAAGGATGAAGTTTCTAACACCTTGTTCAGCTAGTTCTATCATAGCAAACTCGATCAAAGGCCTATTTAAGAAACGAATACAAGGTTTCGATACATCATGAGTTAAAGGCCTTAGCCTTAAAGCCCGGCCTCCAACAGGGATAAAGCATCTTAAATCTTCTATTTTCATAACATCATCTCAAGTAATAAAGTAAAGTTTTTATGTTAAATATTTTATGGGAGATTGTCTTTGACAGAATTCATTAGAGTTGCCTCAGTTAAAGATGTACCCGAAGGAAATATGATCGGGGTTAAGGTTAATAAGAAAGACATATTGGTAGCGAATTTAAATGGAACTTTCTATGCCATAGGTAATCGTTGCACTCATCAGGGATGCCTTTTGTCCAAAGGTAAACTTGAGGATGAGAAGGTTATTTGTCCTTGCCACTTTGCTGTCTTTGACATAAAAACTGGGAGAGCGATAAGACCTCCTGCTTCAAAACCTGAGCCAACTTATAGAGTTAAGGTCCAAGGAGAAGATATTTTAATATTTGATTAAGCGAAATCTTGAATAAAACTTGGATTTTCATAGTAGGATGGTATTAAAAAACTTTATTAGTAGATATTTTTAGTTATTATAAGGTGTAGCCGTAGGGTGCATAAATACGGAGCAAGAATCAAAGCCCTACTGACCGAGAATCCTCTTCTCCTTCTACGAATGATCGTTTCCTTCATGTTTAGTACCCTTCAATTTCATTTTCAAAAATCTCAAGACAGGTGTAGACTTTGGTTAAAGCCGTTTTAGCTCTAAAAGATGGAACTATATTAGAGGGTAATGGTTTTGGTTATCCTTGCGAAGTTTCAGGAGAAGTTGTTTTTAGCACAGGGATGACTGGTTACACAGAAGCTTTAACAGACCCATCATACTTCGGCCAGATACTGATTCAAACTTATCCCCTAATTGGTAACTATGGTGTGCCACCGTATTCAATTACTGATGAATTTGGGATTCCTTTACATTTTGAATCTGATAGAATTCAGGTCAAAGGCTATGTGGTATATTCACTCACCCAAAATCCTAGTCATTGGTCTAACAAAAAGACATTAAACGAATGGCTATATGAACAAAAAGTTCCTGGCATAGAAGGCATAGACACGAGAGAGCTTACTAAGAAGATAAGAGTCAAGGGTACTATGCTAGGGATTCTCAAGGTGGCAGAAGAAATAGATCTCGAAGAAATCAAAACAAGATTGAACGAGGTAGAAGACCCTAACGAAAGAGATTTGGTAAAAGAAGTAACTATTGATAAACTTGTCGAGTATAATTATGAAAAATCGCCAAGAGTCATCCTAATAGATTGTGGTACAAAATTTGGTATAATAAGAAATCTTTTACAAAGAGGTATGAATGTTGTAAGAGTGCCTTACGATTATCCTGCTGAAAAGATTCTGGGAATGAATCCTTCTGGTATAGTTATCTCTAACGGCCCAGGAGACCCTAAAAAATGTCATAGGACTATTCAAGCTGTTAAAGAAATCTTAGAGACAAATTTGCCTATAATGGGGATTTGTCTTGGCAACCAGATTCTTGCCCTTGCCACAGGTGCAGAAACCTATAAGTTGAAGTTTGGACATAGGGGTCAGAACCATCCTTGTATAGATTTATTCGATGAGAAATGCTACATAACGAGTCAAAATCATGGTTATGCCATAGATGCTGAAAGTTTAAGGGAAACCGAATTTGATATATGGTTCAAAAACGTTAACGATAAGACTATAGAGGGAATAAGGCACAGAAAGAAACCTATTTTCGGAACTCAGTTTCATCCAGAAGCTTCTCCTGGACCTTATGAGATGAGTTTTCTTTTCGATTATTTCTTAAAGGAGGTTAAGAAGTTTGCCAAAGTTTGATTGGATAAAAAAGGTTTTGATCATAGGAAGTGGTGCGATAAAGATAGGAGAAGCTGGGGAGTTCGACTATTCAGGCGCACAAGCTATAAAAGCCCTCAAAGAAGAAGGAATAGAAACGATACTAGTAAACCCTAACATAGCGACAATTCAAACTGACAATAAATTTGTGGACAAGGTTTACTTTCTTCCGATAAATCCGGAATTCGTTGAGAAGATAATAGAGGAAGAGAGGCCTAATGGAATACTCCTAGGGTTTGGAGGACAGACCGCCCTAAACTGTGGCGTAGAATTGGCAGAAAGAGGAATTTTAGAGAAATACAATGTGAAAGTCATAGGGACTGGTATTGAAGCGATAAAGATCGCTGACGATAGAAATCTCTTCAGAAAAACCATGCTAGAAAATGGTATACCAATTCCAAAAAGCAAGAAGGCAAATTCTGTCCATGAAGCGATACAGGCTGCTGATGAGATAGGTTATCCAGTAATGGTAAGGGTTGCTTATACGCTTGGTGGTCAGGGATCAGGAGTAGCTCACAATAGAAACGAATTGGTAGAGATAGCAACAAGAGGTTTAGTTCATAGTAGAATAAAACAAGTCTTGGTTGAAGAATACCTTGGGAAGTGGAAAGAAGTCGAATACGAAGTGATGAGGGATTATAAAGATAATTGTATAATAGTTTGCAATATGGAGAACTTTGACCCTATGGGTGTTCATACTGGAGAAAGCATCGTAGTTGCTCCCTCTCAGACTTTGACTAATAGGGAATACCATAACCTAAGATTGGTAAGTTTTAAGGTAATAAGAGCTTTAGGAATAATAGGAGAATGTAATATACAATTCGCTATAGATCCCAACTCTGAACAATTCAAAGTAATAGAGGTAAATTCTAGATTATCAAGAAGCTCTGCTCTAGCATCAAAAGCTACTGGTTATCCTATAGCATACATAGCTGCAAAGCTTGCTGTTGGCTATACCTTACCAGAGTTGATGAACAAAGTTACAGGGGTTACTACAGCCTGTTTTGAACCCGCATTAGATTATATTGTAGTCAAAATTCCAAGATGGGATTTCCAGAAGTTCAAGCACGTGAATAGAAGAATTGGGACTCAAATGAAATCTGTAGGAGAAGTTATGTCCATTGGTAGGACCTTTGAGGAGGCCTTACAAAAAGCGGTAAGAATGCTCGATATAGACAAAGAATTGACAGATGTTGATGATTTAGAAGTTGGTAGTGGCATCTTTGCCATAGAAAGGATAGAACATGAATTAGAGAATCCAACAGATGAGAGAATATTTTACATCGTAAAAGCGTTACAATTTGGCATAAATGTAGAAAGAATTTCTAAACTGACCGGCATAGATCCTTGGTTCTTAAACAAAATCAAAGGTATAGTAGAATTTCAAGAATTGATAAAAAGGAATTTAACTCCTGAGATTTTAAAGAAGGCCAAACAGCTTGGTTTCTCGGACAAAAAGATTGGCAGAATAGTCGGAAAGAGTGAAGCAGAAATTAGGAAGATAAGAAAATCTTTAGGAATACTGCCAGTGATAAAGCAGATAGACACTCTTGCAGCAGAATGGCCAGCTGTCACCAATTATCTTTATCTCACTTATAATGGTCAAACAGACGACATAGAAATTTCAAGAAAGAGCAAAGTCGTTGTTCTTGGTTCTGGCTGTTACAGAATAGGCTCAAGTGTAGAGTTCGACTGGTGCTGTGTGAATATGGCCTGGGCTCTAAAAGAAAAGGGTATAGAGGAGGTTATAATGATAAATTACAACCCAGAAACCGTCTCAACAGATTACGATGTTCTAGATAAGCTATACTTTGAAGAATTAACATTGGAAAGAGTTTTGGACATAGTTGAGAAAGAAAATCCTGATGGAGTAGTTGTGAGCGTAGGCGGGCAGATACCTAATAATTTAGCTATTAAGCTCGCAAGCAATAATGTCAAAATACTTGGGACTTCTGCTAAAGACATAGACAACGCTGAAGATAGATCAAAGTTCAGCATGATACTTGATGAATTAGGGATAAAGCAACCTGAATGGAGCAAGTTAGAAACAATAGAGAAGGCAAAGAAATTTGCAGAAAAGATAGGTTACCCAGTATTAGTAAGACCGTCTTATGTCCTTTCTGGTTCTGCTATGAATGTAGCCTTCGATGAGAAAAACTTAGAAGATTATCTAAGGAAGGCAACTAAAGTATCAAAGGAGCATCCTGTAGTTATCTCAAAATTCATTACAGACGCCAAAGAAGTAGAGGTTGACGGAGTCTGTGATGGAAAGAATGTCTTCATAGGTGCAATAATAGAGCATGTGGAGAATGCAGGGGTTCACTCAGGAGACGCCACTATGTGCATACCATCTATTAATATTGAAAACTATGTAAAAGATAAGATAAGAGATTACACAAGAAGAATAGCTAGAAGATTGAACATCAAAGGACCTTTTAACATCCAGTATATAGTGAAGGATGGAGAAGTCTATGTTATAGAATGTAACTTGAGAGCATCGAGAAGCATGCCCTTTGTTTCAAAGACTGTTGGCATAAATCTTATGAACATGGCTGCAGATGCTATACTAGGAAGAGAGATAAAAGATGGTGAAGCTTCAGTAAACAAATTTAGCGTAAAAGTTCCTCAATTCTCTTTTATGAGGCTAGAAGGCGCAGATCCTATAACTGGCGTTGAGATGGTTTCTACTGGTGAGGTGGCTTGCTTTGGAGAGAATTTTGAGGAGGCTTTTCTAAAGGCTCTTATTGCTGGTGGACTGAACTTACCTAAGAAGGGAGATCCAATCCTCATCACAGTAGGTGGTCATAAAGAGAGTATAATTCCTATCGCTAAAAAGTTCTTGGAGAAAGAATTCCAAATATATGCAACAGAGCACACGGCAGAAGTGTTAATCAAAAACGATATAAAATGTGATGTTTTGCACAAAGTAAGTGAGAGTAAAAAGCCAAACATTCTCGATTACTTGATAAACCAAAGGATAAAATTGGTGATCAATATTCTGAAATTAGAAGGGGCAGGCTCTCTAAAGGCATTAGACGATGATTATTTAATAAGAAGAAAGGCTGTAGAATTTGGCATTCCTGTTATAACAAATCTTGAGCTTGCACATGCTTTAGTAAATGCCATTAAATGAAAATGTATTTATTAGGTTAAGAAATATTGACTTAGACAGTACTCTTTTAGTCAACAAACTATAAATAGACCTTTAGCCATATGTTGTACAGCTACCCAGCCGGAAAAGGAGTGAGTCTGTCGATCGAACTCGCATGTCAGGGGAAGCCTTGACATGCCGCGCGGGTCGACAGTCGTTTGATCGCTTTGATGTGAAGCTTGTGGGAAACCACAAGGCTCCCCATGGCGATCAAACGAGGGCCAACCAGTAAGGCAACGTGGGGGTAAAAACCACATACGTTGCAAGACTGGAAAGCCACATTCACTCCGAGAGCTGGGTAGTTCTTCTCATTCCCTAAGTTAGAGCATGCTAAGGTTCATAGTATGAATATTCTCCTCCTGTTTTTCGGTAATTGGAAGTCATATTCATAGTGAAGCTAGAAGTGACTTGGTTTTTATCGTTAAAAGCTTTATTATAATTTTATTCGCAAAAGGCGCATTAAAAAGAAAGATTACATATGAAAATATCTATTGATAGAGGCATGTCAAGCATACTATTCATTATCCTTGATTAATAATATGGTCTCATACACCTTGTTTGCTATAGTCTTCCTCCCAAATTTTTCATTATATCGAGCCAAGGATATTAATGGGTAAGATCTCAAACCGATTCCATCCCTTTTCCTATTCTTACCCTATATCCTTCTTAAGACTAATCTTAAGTGATAAGATTCTTAATGTAATTACCCATATAATTCTCTCTTAATTTCTTTGACTGCATAACCTTCTACGCTTTTATCAATCTATAATGCCTTATCTAATGGTAACTCTACTTCCAATTTAAATAAACCATAATCCATCAACCATAAAGAATGAACCGTTTAAAGTATTCATAAGCCTTATTGCACATCAAGCCAGTTCCTCTTCCTTTCGGTATACTGTACCTTGAGATAATGCGATAAGTCTTCCATCCTCAGTCCTCACTTCAATACGATAGAGGGCAGTTCTCCTTCCAAGGCTTTCTTCGAAGCATTCTGCTATAAGTTTCATCCCTTTACTTGCTGGCGAACGATAATTAATGGTCATGCATAAGGCAAGAGATGTTTGACCATGTGAGTTGCTAGCTGCTGCGAAAGCTGCATCTGCGAGAGAAAATATGGCACCACCATGTGCCATGTTATGGAAGTTGAGCATATCCTCTGTAATGACCATAGCCAATTTGCTATAGCCTTCCTTCAATTCTAATAGTTGTATTCCCATGAACTTTGCAAATTTGTCGCTATCAATCTTTTCGCGGATTTTATCTAACCCTAAGACCATCTTAACCACGATTAACTGATATTCCCAGCAAATATTAAGATTATCCTGGCAAAGAATTTGGTGAAAAACTCAGTAAATCAGTAGCATTGTTATGAAATGAAGTATGTTAAAACAAAACTGGGATGATGCCAATAAATAACTTAAATGAGACAAAATTTTTCAAACTTACTTTGGCATAATCCAAAAGTGAAAAGAATAATATTTATTGGTAGTAAATTAAGAGCTATGAAGGGCAAAAAATTGCATATCAACCTTCTGCTACTTTATTTCATTATAGGAGGGATAGTAGTAAGCGCTACTGTATTGATCGGCAGCGAAGGAAAGGGTTTGTTGGCGGCTTTCATTGCCCTCTTCCCTTCAGTGACCTTTACTACATTTCTGATAATATACTTAGAATCTGGTTTAGATGCCACTCTCTCTTATGCCAAGGGTTTAGCCCTTTTAACCCCGGCTTGGATACTTTACCTACTTGTCTTCATCTTCTTCTTGCCAAAAGTAGGATTTGCCCAAGCCATGGCATTAGGCGTATCCCTTTACATAATATCTTCGTTGATAATAATTCGTTCAATAGGATAAGAATATTAAATGTTTTTTTACTTCATATCAAATACAATCTTCTCATAACCAGAGTATTTATCGCCTCTTCTCGCCCTCATAATAAGAATGTTCTTGGCAACAATCTCATACTCTGTCGAAGATTCAACTTCTAGGATCTTTGTCTTTTTCGGAAAGACCCAATATGCCTCATAATCGTATTCAACTATGCCCTCTTCATAAAAATTTTCATATTTGTTCGACCCAATTTTTGTTCGGCTCATAAAGGTTATGAGAAAAGTAATGCAAGGAAGACTTTCAAAACCTCTATGGTCAAGACTTACAGTGAGAACTTTAGGTTTGCATTTTACATTATTCATCAATATTTTCTCTTGATCAAGAAAGCTTTGCATTGAGTAAAATAACTTCGTCATTTCTTTCTTATACTCGTCAGGCTTATGCAGAAGAGAATAGTAATACCCTTTATCATCATAATAGTCAAAAATAATAGTCTGGTTTACTATACCTTCCCTAGAGATCCAAAAGAACCCATGGGCATGAATAGGTTCAACTTTATTTGCTACACCAAACGCCATATCTCTATGAATCATTAGAGGAATATTTGAAGTCTTTATTTGTTAGAAAGATGATCAAGAAAATAAAAGGAGCTAAAAAAGCGCTGATAGTCGATTTTAAGAAGAGGAAAGGCTCTTATTGTGATCAGGTTTTCTAGTGAGTGAATAATAAGCTTCTTTGGGAAGAAAGGTTCTTACTCTTTTTAATTAAAGGATTAGGTATCATTATCTCTTATTCTTTTCTAATCAAAAAAGGTTAAACATAACATATTTTTGATTTTTATACATGAATAAAAAAAGGATAGAGAAGGATTATCTCGGCGAAAAAGAGATACCAGAAGATGCTTACTATGGTATTCAGACTTTAAGAGCGATGGAGAATTTTCCTATAAGTGGTATAAAAGCTCATCCAGAGTTCATAAAAGCTACAGCTATTGTAAAGAAAGCTTGTGCTGAAGCGAATATGATGATAGGAGACTTAGAGCCCAGGATTGCAAAAGCCATCATTAATGCTGCTGATGAGATAATAAATGGTAAATATCATGATCAATTTTTGGTAGATGTATTTCAAGCAGGTGCAGGAACATCCCATAACATGAATGCTAATGAAGTCATTGCAAACAGAGCTATAGAGCTATTAGGAGGAAAGAAAGGAGATTATAGAATCGTTCATCCCAATGACCATGTGAACATGGCACAATCTACTAATGATGTATTTCCTACTATAATGCGTATCTCTTGCCTCTTTTTGATTCAAAAATTGATTTCTGAATTGAAAAATCTTGAGGAAGCTTTCAAAAAGAAAGCCATAGAATTCGATAAAATCATAAAACCTGGAAGGACCCACCTTGAGGATGCTGCACCCATTAGATTGGGCCAAGTTTTTAATGCTTATGCTTCCATAATTTCTGAAAATATTGAAAGGATAAAGAGGGCGTCTATTGCTTTGGAGGAGTTAAACATAGGAGCAACAGCTGTCGGTACAGGCTTGAATGCAGAACCAGAATATGTCAAACTGGTTTTAGAAAAATTAAGAATTTACACTGGTTTCAACTTTCGTAGTGCTAAGAATTTGATAGCAATAACTCAGTCTATGAGTGATTTTGTAGAATTGTCAAATGCCATTAAAACATTAGCAGTAGATATGATTAAGATTGCTAATGATATTAGACTGATGAGCTCTGGTCCTGTTACTGGGTTAAATGAGATAAATTTACCTGCAGTTCAACCAGGATCATCCATAATGCCGGGTAAAGTAAATCCTGTAATTGCAGAAGTTATGGATATGGTAGCCTTCCAAGTGATAGGGAATGATTTAACTGTAACTCTTGCTTCACAGGCAGGGCAACTAGAGCTTAATGTGATGATGCCTGTCATTGCCTTTAACTTGATGCAATCATTGGAGATATTAAAGAATTCTATTCATGTATTTACTGAAAGACTTGTATTAGGGATTACTGCTAATGAGAAAAGGTGTAGAGAAATGGTAGAGCGTAGCCCTGGTTTGGCATTAGCATTAAATCCATACATCGGATTTGATGCTACCGCAAAGATAGTTCAAGAAGCTATAGCCACTGGCAAAACTATAAAAGAAGTTGTGTTAGAGAAAAAAATACTTCCTAAAGATATGATTGATAAAATTCTTGATCCTTACGCTTTGACTGAGCCAGGCAAAAGAAAGGTAAGGCTGGTTTAGATGTTCAAAGTAATTATCCAGATTTAAATATTAATATGGAAGCATCTTTTCTTAAAATCTTCAGAAAACAAATTACTAAACACAGAATACTGGCTGCAGTTGCTAGCAAATTTATTTAAGAACAGACCTAAACTCTGACTGACTTAATTATCTTTGTTTATTCTTCACTGGCAAGATTCTTTTTTAACTCTATCTTGAGGACTGATTTTCTATACGGTCCTCTCTTTCTCTTTTTGGCTTTCTTCTTTTCTTCTAATTTTTTAAATAATTCTCCCTCTATGTGCTCTTTGCTCAAATTTTTTCTCCATCATGATAATTTCTTAAATCCATTTAAATTAAATTTTTAGAGATTAGTTGAATTAGATTCGATGTATAAAAAGATATATAAATAAAGATAGAAAAGATAGCGCAAGTATTACCTAGGTTAGATTTTTATGGGAATAGTTGAAAGACTTGGCAAAGTCGAAGATATTATGGTTAGGACCTTCAATGTCGTCAGGGAAGGTGAATTTCTTTCAAAGGTTATAGGCATGTTCAAAGAGGGTAAGGCTGGACCTACTGAGGCACTCATAGTCGTGGACTCTAAGGGTAATTATAAAGGCGTACTTACTGAACGTATGATAATTAGGTCAAGGCTCAATCCTAAAGAGACGAAAGTCAAGGCAGTATATAGACCTGCACCTAAAATAAATCCAAAAGATGATGCTATTGAGGCTGTTAGATTGATGATTGAGAATGATATTAAACACGTCCCAGTGATTGAAGATAATCAGATTATCGGTTTAGTTGCAGATGTATATGTCCTTAAAAAGGCTGTCGAGGGAGCTTTCGGCTTAAAGCCAGTGAAGGATATCATGACTAAGGAGCCTAAAGTCATTGAAGAGAGGGCTTCCATAGCCAGTGCCTTGGCTTTAATGAGAGAAGAAGGCGTATCCAGGCTTCCCGTAGTCAGGGGTGATAAATTAGTGGGGATTATCAGTATACATGATATCGTAGAACATGTTGTTTTACCAAAAGATAAGATCAGGTTTGGAGACTTTGCTGGAGATAAGCCTAAACCTTTAAGTAGTCATATTAAGGGTATTATGACGAAGCCTGTAATAACCATCTCACCAAATACCACCCTTAAGGATGCAGTTCAACTTATGCTCAAACATAACATAGCTTCGTTAATCGTTTTGGATAAAGGCAAGATAGCAGGCATTGTGACCAAAACCGATATACTGAGCGCAATAGCCCAGGAAAGAAGAATGGTTAAGGGTGGACTTTCGGTCCAATTCTCCTTTAACCGCATGAACATTGACAGTACAGAATATGAGCGTATGTTGGCTGATATTGAATCCTTTGCTAGGAAGTACTCAGAATATCTAGGCACAGGTGTACTTACAGCTTACTTTAAGCAACATAAAGAGAAATGGAGGAACTTGCCGTTTATTCACTGTCGAATTATGATCAAGAGCGAAGGAGGGCAATACGTGGGTGTAAGCAATGGTTGGGGCTTCTCACATGCTCTTCAAAATGCCTTGGAGCATGCTGAAAGACAGATACTAAGGAGTAAGGATACGGAGCCTAGGTTTGCTGAAGAGTTTATCAACAAAATGTTAGAACTCTGGTATTGACCTTTATCAGAATATCGTTCCCTTGTTTTTCATAAATTAGTTCTTTGGTATTGTTCTCCTTCCTCAGAAACCCATAGATATATGCCATGATTATGAATTAGAGTTTGGAAATGTGAAAATTATGGTTACATGCAATCTATGAAAGCAATAATCAGTCAATCAACCAAAATATTTTTAATTTTTAGATACTGTTTAAACAAGCATCTGATTATTCATATATTACAACAAGATGATTAGACTTAATGCTTAAAAATTCTTATTTTGGCTGTATCAATTTTTGGAGGATAACGTTTTTAAGCAAAAATATGTAACGTATGCCTCAAAGAAATGGTTGAAGTCGCTTACCACTACTTTCCGAAAATAGAGGTTTTAAGTCCTATCATCGACCAGCAAGTCCTTTACGATCTAGCCAAAGAATATGGCACTCCATATTTTCTTATAGATGAGTTTACCCTTAGATCTAAACTAAGGGAATTAAAAGATGGATTCAAAGATTTCTCTAATACTGTCAAAATCGCCTTTTCTATGAAGGCTAACTTCAACCCTTCAGTCATTAAGGTCTTCATCTCCGAGAACACTCTCTTTGACATCACATCGATAGGCGAACTCTTCTTCTACCTAAAGTGCGGTGGAGCAGCTGAAAACGTTATTTACACAAGTGTCACTGAAACCAAAGAGGAGTTTTGTGAAGTACTAGAAAAGGGTGTTAGACTTATAGTAATTGGTTCATTTAACGGTCTTTTAAACCTGATCGATGCTGCTTTAGAGAAAAGAGTTATACCAAGTGTGATGATTAGAGTCAATCCTGAAGTAGGCGTAAAAGCTGAAGTGAGAGCATGCTATAGATATGGTAAATTTGGAGTACCTTTTAACGGTCCTACTCCAGATAGTGCTTCGAACTTGCTAAGAAAAATCATTAATAGCAAGAACTTGATCTTTGAAGGCTTCCACTTTCATTTAGGTTCTCAAATAGAGAACCCTGTATGCTTTGTTAACGCCTTGGAAAAATTAGAGGCATTCGTTCTTAAAATGAGAAAAGAGTTTCCTGATCTGCATGTGAGAATCATTGACATCGGTGGTGGCACTCCTGTATCGTATGGCACTCCTGTACCTAGCCCATCAGAAATCGGCAGTATTGTAACTAAAAAACTTAACTCAATGGTTCAAAACCTTGGAGATAGGTTTACGCTTATAGTTGAGAGTGGAAGGTTTCTATCTGCTGAAGCTTGCATATTAGTTTCAAAAATAATTAACTTAAAAGTCTATGGGGGGCATAAGTTCATCTTTGTAGATGCTGGCTATCACTTGCTTTTAGACGCTGCCCTACTTCGCCAAGAATATCCTCAAGAAGTCGTGCCTTACGAAGAGAATACAGATAGCTTAAAGATCAATCTTGCAGGCAGATTATGTGACACCTACGATATCTTTCCTCTATCCCCTGCGTCTAAGCTCTCAGGAGCTGAAATAGGCAAGGTAATAGTATTCAGAAATGTTGGTGCATATTCTATAGTCTTCAACATGCCTTTCCATTGCCAGACAAAGCCTCCTATACTTATGAGGAAAATGAATGGTGAGTTTGTTCTAGTCAGAAAAGGTGAAACCATAGAAGAGCTCTTCGAAGAGGAAGGCGGCAACATCAATACTGAAACTTAACTTAGCTACTAGATCATCAAAACTATTTTTTATTTTCTAATAATAATCTGCTTAAATAAGATAAGAATAATCAGTGCTTTAAATTGAGGAAAGCAATTGCCACAAACGTAAATGTCTTTGTAGCCAAAATTTTGTGAGCAAACCATGTTAATCCTGGACCTTATAATAGACTCTTTCGAAGAATTCGAAAGACCTTAATCGGAAAAATTTTCTTCCTGATTTGGTTATAACAAGATTCGGAGCCTATAGTTGATACCATTGACTGCAATACTGTAGTTTAAGGTATCTTTGATGATCTCGCTCATCTAAAATGGATAACTATTGCAAAAGCTAGAATAGAAGCTTTTGGTGTGGATAAACCTAGCTTAGAAGATAAACAGAAAAATTTGGAAAATTCTTAGAAATAGATTAAGCTGTCTTTCTTGCCAAAGAAATTATCAAAGGTAGAACCTTGGCCCCCATCAAGGTCTTTAAACTTCCTTCAGAAGCTTCCTTTTCGGTAAACCTACATGTACCATTTTTAGTAATTTTAGCCCCAGCTACGAGCAATGGCACAGGATCTGCGCTATGATTTTTGATCTGGCAAGGTGTTGAGTGATCTGCAGATACAGCTACTATAACCTTGTCTAAATTGATAAGCTTTAACAAATTTCCGAAGAAACTCAAATCAATATCTTCTATCACTTTTTTCTTTCGAACGGCGTCTCCATCGTGTCCAGGTTCATCAGGTCCCTTTATGTGCACATAAATACCATCGTAACTTTTCAGCAATTCAGCAGCTCTTTTTGCTTTTATCTCATAATCCTTGATCCCGCCAGCTTCAATTTCAACCATCCCGGTCAGCCTTGCTATCCCTCTCTCTACAGGCATATCTAATAAACATGCAAATTTTAAACCATATTTCTCATCAAGCCTCTTAAGTTTTGGTAAAGAATTTCCTGCATCCCTTAATAGTATGGCATTAGCGGGCTTCTTGCCAGATTTCTCTCTAGACAAATTTACAGGATGATCCATCAAAACTTCTATCGATTTTTCAGTAAATTCATTAACCAACTCTGCAGAGAGCTTCGTCTCAAATCTATCATCCAATGCTTGGACTCTTTGTAACTTTAATACTTCTTTTCCTTTCTTTGCAACTCCAATGCCTTTTAACCTTATGTATGCTGGATCTGAGTTGGATATGTTTGATGATAATGTTATGCCTTCTACCCTTATCACTAAAGTTGCTCTATGGGCTATAGTTGGTAAAAATTCAAAAGAAGCCTTTGGGTGAGATAATTTCACTTGTTTATTGATAGATTCTGCAAGTATCCTTGCTTCTTCACTTGATAAATCTCTTCCAGCCCTTCTGTCCAATATGATCATATTTTTATCAATAGTTGCAAAATTAGCCCTTAGAGCAAGGTCTCCATCTTTAAAACTTACTCCTGCACCAATAGCCTCAATTACCCCTCTACCAACATAACCTTCTTTGAATTCATAACCGAGCATATTGAATACAGCTATGTCTGATTCAGGGGGAATATCTTTTCCAACAGGGTAAACAAGACCACTTATGCCTTTTCTAGCTAAGAAATCTAAGTTTGGTGTATGAGCTGCCTCAAGAGGCGTAACATAATTTAGCCTAGGATCTGGCCTATCTCCTACACCATCCAGAAGAACGTAGATCAATTTGTTCATAGTATCTCATCATTAACCATAAGAAGCTGTTGGGGTTTGTTGAAGCTTCGACTTTCTTATTCTTTGAACTATCGTAGCTACTTTTCCTTCAAAATCTGTAAAAGCTGAGTTAAATACTGCAAAGGCTTCAGCAGAAGAGCTGTAATGGCTATAGCATGAATTAGCTAAATCCTTTTTAGTTGACATATAAAGGAGATGCTCACTTTGCTGAAAAAGTCTCCATATCTTTGTAATGCTAACATCATTTATCTCCCTTATATAAGGTGCAAGATTTAAAATTCTATCGAAACTTATCCTTTGCATAGGATTTTCTAACCATGGGCTCATATCCTTGCTATCTACCCATGATATAGTCCTAACATCTGGAACTATAATAGTCCCGTTTGGTTGATGGCTTTTTATGACTTCTTTTGGCATACTCCACTCTAATTTGTCTCTTTTTGCTACTTCTATTGGCAAATTTCTTAGAAATTCAAATATCCCTGAATCTTCGGTATTGTACTCACCAAAAGTTTCTATCTCTAGAGCAATTGATATAACATCTCCAGGTGTGGCAACAAGCCAGTCACAAAACTTTTTAACAGTCAAAGGAAATTCGTTCCATGTCTTATTCATAAATCTGAACCTTATATCATCTGATAATCTATGATGCCTAAATAACAGCTTAACTCCCTTATCACCTGGCGATGAATATACATAATTGGGAGATTTAGACCCAAGAATATCGTCTACTCCCTCTGCCAAGATGCCCTCATAACCAATTTTCTCTACAACTTTTGCTACAGAGTCGTTGTAAATAAGCTCTGTGTTCTGGAAAACATTTGGTTCTACTCCAAACAGTTTTTTCATTAATTCACGATGCAACTTTACTTGTTCTATAAACTCTCTCATATCTCCTGGATAAATGCTAGCTAATGAGTGATAATAATTACCTCCAAGAATCTCTACGTGATTTTTAGCAACCAACTTTCTCAAGAGCTCTATCAATTCAGGCTTGTACCTTATTGCCTGTTCAATAAAAAGTCCACTCAAAAAAAGAGATAATTTAAAGGGCTTATCTGATTTTTCTGTGGAATTTATAGATTCAAGTAAGATATTAAGGGTCGGATTATAACATTTCTTCAATAATTTATTAAAAACTTCTCTGTTCAAATTATCATCGAAGTACCTATCCATTAGTGATGCTCCTTCTGCCATCCTTTTTACTCTCTCATAAGGAAAAGCCCTGTTGAGCCTTATAGGTTGGTGAATGATAAGAAAAAGGCATATACTTTTACTATTTATAAGATCTTGCTCCCTTGAATCGATCAAGTTTTCCATCCGATAATAAGTATTTATCGGTCTTTATAAGCATAAAAGCTTTAGAACTTAAAGAATTCGTTTAAGCATATAATACTCCTTTTTCATGATGAACTATTAACCCTTTAATTCTAAAGAATCCATAAAGACTATTAATCATTATGATCAAGATAAATAAGATAAAGTTTGGGCGAGCTTAGGAAGGATTACTTTACAGATAGACTTGTGATAGTTACAAATGGCATAACTAAATATCCTGTTTTTAAAATTGAAGAAACTCAAAAAGAATGCCCCTACTGTCCTGGTAATGAGGCTATGACTTTACCAGCAGAACTTGTTCTTGTTCAGAGGGAAGGTGCGCTCATTAAGCTTGCTGATACAGAAGAAGAAATCGTTAAAGATTGGTGCGTTAGAGTTTTTCCTGAGAAACTTCCAGTAGTATCCAATGATGCTGCTACTGTTTATGGCGAAGAACCTCTTTACCGTGAACCTGCTTATGGTTACCATTATGTGGTTGTTGCTACGCCAAAACATGATGAATCTTTTTCTAAGATGAACTTAGATCAATGGGTAAACACACTTTCAGCGATCCAGGATAGAGCTAGATGGCTATATAGTCAAAAGAATGTATCCTATGTCTCTATCTTTGCGGATCATGAAAAAGAAGCAGGCGCTTTTGTGGAGCATCCACACTTTCAGATAGTTACTTTACCTCGTTTGCCTCCTATTATAGAACAAGAAGCATCAAAAGTACAAAAGTCTATGAGTGAATTAGGTACTTGTCCTATGTGTAATGTAATACGTATGGAACTGGGTGGTCCGAGACAGATTCTTGTTACAGATAATTTTATTGCTTTTAGCCCTTGGGCTCCATCATATGCTTTCGAATACTGGATCTTTCCAAAGAAGCATCAGACTAGCATTCTCAAAATCACTCAAAAAGAAATCAAAGACTTAGCATTGATATTAAGATCAACATTAGGCGGCATGGCAAACGCTTTAAATGAACCACCCTACAGTATGATATTCCACATATCTTCAGAAAAAAAGACTACGAGGCAGCTTCATTGGCATATAGAGATTTACCCTCAGCACAAGAAGCTGAGTGGTTTCGAGATAGGTACTAATACGTACATAAATCAATTCTCACCAGAACATTCAGCTGAATTGCTTGGTAGTGCATCCAGGAAGGAGCTTGCAAAGCTTCTTGGCATTTCTTAAAGTAGGTGAAAAATATATGACAAAACAGAATATGAAAGCTGTAATTCTAGCAGGAGGTCTTGGGACAAGGCTTCATCCATACACTCTCTTTATGCCCAAGCCCATGTTACCATTAGGTGATAAGCCCGTTCTTGAGCACTTGATATCTTGGCTATACAATAATGATATAAAAGAGATGGTTATTTGTGTAAGCTATCTGAGAAGAATAATAGAGGATTATTTCAAAGATGGTAAGGAATTGGGCGTTAAGATTACTTATGCAAGAACAAACACTCCTATGGGAACAGCAGGTCAATTAAAGAGTGCAGAGAAGTTCATTGATGGAACTTTCCTATGCGTTTATGGAGATTCAATTTATGATTTCGATGTTAAAGATATGATAGACTTTCATTATGAAAAGAAAGCTTTGGCTACTATAGCGTTAATACCCTATAAAACTACTTTAAAGTACGGTTTTATAGAAATTGATGAAAACGGACTTGTTAAGGAATGGAGAGAGAAGCCTACCATAGAAGGTCTTATTAATATAGGTTGCTATGTTATGGAACCAAGGTTTCTAGATTATGTTCCAAAGGATACTAGGTTTGGAATGAATTTTGCCTTTGATAAAGCTATAAAAGAAAAAGAGAGGATATTTGGCTATAACGCTAAAGGCACTTTCATAGATATAGGGGATAAGAAAGGATACATCGGGGTTTATAAGAAGTATTTAGGTAAATTAGGAGATATAGTTTAATGCCTTAAAGATTCATTTTTGAGCTTTTGCTTTAGGGTTATTTTATAAATGTTTCTTGCATTTTATCTTTTGTTGGAGGTTTGGCTGTTCCGGGTTGGTAGGTCGTTTAAAAAGTGATGTTTATATGTGTGCTTTCTAACTGTATTTTTTGTGTTTTTTGAGCGAGACACTAATTGAAAAGGTTGAGGAAATTGGAAGGAAGATTGATGAGTTAAGGGATTTTCTTGAAGATGTTTTCCTAACCACCGAGGAATGTATGTTATTAAAGGAAATTAACGAGATCGTTAAGAATAAACACTTCAGCGAATTGAAACCCCTCAATGAAGTTTAGAATTCTCATCCATAAGAAGGCATATGAATTCTTAAAGGATCTAAAGTCTGAAGAGAAGCATTGTCAATAAGCTTAAACAGATTGAGGATTTCCCTGCAGTTAGACTTGACATTGTTAAGATTGCATGCGAAACAGACACCTTCAGACTACGCATTGGAAACTATAGAGCACTATTCAAAGTTTATGAGTAAGATAAAATAATAGTTATAGTCAAAATAGACGTAAGAAAAAGGATTTACTAATAAACTCATCAAAAATCACTAAAATTCTGTTACATGCTAAAATACAGAAATAAGGGGGTTTTACGGGAGATTTGGGCACGCCGAGTAGGGTTCAAATTTTAGTTCACTTAAGCCCGCTGATGCTCATGTTGACAGCCCCTTATGCGTGGAATGCTTTTTAAGATACTTGACGACTCAGTCAGATGCCTTTATATCACTCATTCTAATTAACTCTGAGACATCATCGTCGTCTTGATTAAAATCTTTTTCCGCTCTATTATACTTTGTTTTCCTCAACTTTTTGAATTGAATCAATCAAGGGTATAATGTCTTTTAAAGAATCTATAAGATAATCTGGCTCTGCTTCGACCAAGTTTTTAATACTTGATATGCCAGTAGGCACGGCAATAGACACGACCTTTACCTCCTTTGCTGCTAAAATGTCTATAACACCATCGCCAACATATATCGCTTCTTCTGCGTTCACCCCTAAAATTTCTATGGCCCTTTTTATGCTCCCCCCATCTGGTTTCAATTCCTTAGAGTCTTCCCTTGCAATTATTACTTCGAAGAAATTGTCCAATCCAAACTTTTTTGTAACAATGCTTGTGGCTTTTCTACCATTATTCGTTACTATTGCCAACTTAAGCCCTAGGTTTTTGATTTTGGTTAGAGTTTGAATCGCATCAGGTTGAATGTCTGTTTCATCTGCAGCCTTTAATTCTATCTTCTCCAAAATTTCCCATAAGGATTTTTCAAGATCTGTGAAAGTTTTCGCATCTACACGCTCTTTTATCATTTTAAGCATAGAGTATAGGCTCAATTTTTCAGATAGATTATCGATGTTTATGCCCTTTCTTTTAATCTCTGCAATAGCCTCTTTGCGCGCTTTTACGAAATCTAGCGCAAATTTTACCAATGTCCCATCAAGGTCAAAGATTATTGCCTTTATGCCCAAGCTCTCCCCATAACTTACATAAGTCAAGAATATTAGTATGCTGTTGTTGGGTAAATCTATGGCTACTGTCTCTGATAGAGTTCTATTGCTATTGTCAATAAAGGAGGAAGGAAAGCACATAGGTATAGACCATATATTTGATAAGGTTCATAGAGATGTGTTATTCACAGAAAAAAGGAGCATCGATAAAGCTGAGGTTGAGAGAGTAGTAAAAGAATTGGTCTCCAAAGGGCTAGTTGAACGTTTTGATAATGGTTACTCCTTGAGTAAAGAAGGAGAAAAGATCATGGAGAAGATAATTCTTGAAAATGAGAAAGAATTGAACCGATCTTATACTTTGGTCTGGTTGGCCAAGAAGTATTATCCTAATGTTGCAAGATTGATGATACCCTTCCTTAAGGATAGAGCTGTATCCGCTGTAAAAATATTCTCTGGAAAGAACGATCCTATAAAAGAAGTGAATGCTATATTTGTACGTTATGCGAAGTATAAGCCAAAGCCAATCTTTCTGACCATAGATTCAGAAAGTAAGCTGATGTCATTGGTTTTTGATCATTGTATAGACTTCATACCTTATGTGCACAAAATTGGTGCCAATGAACCAGATTTTTTCATTCTTGACCTTGATGCAGGAACAGAAATATTAAAGAGCCAGAAAGCCTTTGATTTCATAAAATATGTTACCTTTGAATTGTCAAACCTTCTTATAGAGTTAGGAGTAGAACCTATGGCTAAGTTCAGCGGATCAAGAGGCTTTCAAATATGGGCTAGCTTTGATAATAGAGAATTAAAGAATAGAGGGGATTTGTTCAAGACTTATAGAGAGATGGCTATTAGTATTCAAAACAAATTGGAGGAAAGGCTTCAAAATAAGATTGATGATTTGGTTTCTATCTTCCCAGATATTGTGCATCGTGGAAAGCAGATAACGACTTCAAAAGTTGCTCATAAAGATGAAAGAACATCACAAATCTTGGTGGATTGGTCATCTTTGAAGCTTATGGGGGATGTTAGGGCTCCTTTTTCAATTCATTACAAGACTGGATTAGCTTCATTGCCTATTCCTATAAACAAGATAAATGATTTTGATATTAAAGAAGCTCATCCGTTAAGAATCATTAAAGATCTTGGCAGATACGAGAAAGCAATTGAAATAAAGAAGTGTAGCCCTCTAAAACTCGTCTAAAATCATTTTTTCTTTGTGGTGTCTTCTCTTAATATTACGTAGGGTGATGAGAAACTTTCTCACCATCACAGATCCAATGATGTGATAAAAATTCTGAATATTCCACTGCACGATTATGTAGCAAAGCGTAACTCACGATTTATTTATATTCTTGATGCAAACTATGCTTTAAAGGAAAGTATAACACATGAGCACTTACGATTCTCCCATACTTGAAGTTTTTAACCTCTGGAAGAGCTACAATGGGCATCAGGCAGTGAAAGGACTTGATCTTAGCGTTAAAAAAGGCGAGATATTTGGGTTGCTAGGTCCTAATGGGGCAGGTAAGACGACTACGCTAAAGATCATAGTAGGATTATTAAAGATGGATAAAGGAATTGTTAGAGTCAATGGTGTGGATATATCTGAAGAACAGTACGATTACAAGAAGCAAATCGGATACCTTCCTGAGAACCCTACTTTGCCTGAGTACTTGACAGCTGAGGAATTTTTAGGATATGTAGCAAAGATAAGAGATCTCCCATCAAATGAAATCAAGGATAGAGTCACTTATTATCTTGATCTCTTTAACCTTGAGAAGAGAAGAAAAGATCTTATTGTCTCATTCTCAAAAGGAATGAAGCAGAAATTAGCTCTATCGGCTGCCTTAATTCATGAACCATCCCTTTTGATCTTGGACGAACCTCTCATTGGAATAGACCCAACAGGGCAACATCAAATCAAGATAAAGTTAAAAGAAATGGTAAAAGAGGGTCGATCAGTTCTTGTTTCGACGCACATGATTGATACAGCCGAGAGACTTTGTGATAGAGTAGGCATAATTCATAACGGTAAAAATGTAGCCTCTGGTAATTTAGAAAAGCTAAGGCGCATAGCAGAAATGGGTGAGGATTCCACTTTAGAGCAGATATTCCTTAAACTAACTAAAGAATCTGAAGAATTTTTTGAAGAGAAACCTGTAAGAAGAAGGCTCTTTGGTCTGTTTAGGAAGGGAAGATAATGGGAAAGATCATAACAGTCTTGGTCTTTAAAATAAAGCAGTACTTTGGTCCCCTTAGATCATCAAAGGCTAGCCTTCTTTTCGGTATATTGACATTTTTAGGCTTTAATTCTATAGGATTTTTCTTTGGCATGAATTTGCCTGACACGCCTTTCTGGACAGAGCCTGATCGTCTTATTGAGATACTCTCAGCTTTCTTATCTGTATTCCTTGCAATAAGTCTAGTCTTGAGCTTAAGAGGAGGTATTACGGCTTTTCAAGCAGAATTAGACTTCTTTTTCACCTCAACCATAAAGCCTAGACAGTATATTCTTTCAGACCTAATCTTCCAATTTATAGTCCTTCACCTTCTCTTCTCTCCATTCATTCCTTTTATCATCGGTCTAGCCTTAAGGTTAGGCATAGCTGCTTTAGTCGTCTTGATTATAGCTCTTATCTATGAAATGTATGTCTTTCTAGTATTGTTGAGCATGCAATCTTTTGGCATTCTGAATCTTATTGCTCCTAACAAAAGGACTAAAGTCTTGAGTATAGCTATAATGATTACCCTTCTCTTACCATGCTTGAGCTTTATACAATCTTTTCCTTTAAAATATTCTGATTTGCCCTATCCATCTACCTTTGCAGCAAAAGCAATCATCCATTTGTTGGTGCAAGGTCCTGTTGAATTATTGAATATATATTCTCTTGGAGCTCTCATTACCTTGACTTTTATTTTTCATTATATCGTATCAAGGAAGGACCTTTTTTACTATATTAGACCCACTGTAATGCTATCTTTTTTTGAGAGCAGACCTCAGGCTCAAGCTATTCAGCAAAGAAGAATGCTTGAAAGGTTTGGACCAATGACGACTTTTTTCACTTTAGATCCTACAAAGAGTTCATTGACAAGCTTTATGATAAAAAAGCATCTGATACGTATAATAAGGGATGGAAGCTTGCTCCCACTGATCATATTATTCATAATTTATGGAGCTGTCAGCATGCTATCCTTGAACTTTTCACCAACTTCAAGCACAAGGGAAATTGAATCGGTTCTTTTTACTTTGACCTTTTACAGTGCTTTAGTTCCTTCTATGCTAGCCATGTCATGGAACTCTTATGAACGAGAGAATTTATGGATACTTTTGACTTCTGGCGGGAGAATAGCAGATTACTTCAAATCCTTTTTCGTAGCTCTTTTGCTGCTTGCCCTAATTATGCCTTGGGGTTTCTTAATCAT
>Ga0315298_1002066_pt1 | contig 35251 bp, 30 predicted proteins | sample WHS_1_MG_FD_203077 | JGI IMG/M metagenome (GOLD analysis project Ga0315298, IMG submission 203077) | Extremophilic microbial mat communities from Washburn Hot Springs, YNP, Wyoming, USA - WHS_1_MG | ecosystem: Environmental > Aquatic > Thermal springs > Hot (42-90C) | place: USA: Wyoming...
GCCGCCCTCACCCCCGCCTCATCCACCTTGAACGAAGCCGCCGCCAGCACCCCGATCTCACACCCCGCCAACCCCGCCGCCCGCCGCACCAGCGCCGCGATCGCCGCACCCTCCGCCCCGCGCCGGCACCCGACCCCGGCGATGATCATCCCTTCACCCCGCGCCACTGGGTCACCGTCATCCCCGGCCGAAACCCGTGCATCCGCCCGACCCGATCCAGCCGCTCCACCCCCAGCCGGGTCAACCGCCCGCCGAACCGCCGATGCGCCGCGAACAAGGCCGCCTCGGTCTCGATCGTCACGGCATTGACCACCATCCGCCCGCCCGCCCGCAGCGCCTGCCACCCCGCCCCGATCGTCTCATCCGCCGCCCCACCGCCGATGAACACCGCATCCGGCGCCGCCAGCCCCGCTAGCGCGCCGGGTGCCTCCCCCACCACCACCTCGTAATGTCCAACCCCCAGCGCCGCCGCATTGTCCCGCGCCCGCGCCGCCCGCACGCCATCCCGCTCGACCGCCACCACCCGGTTGCGCGGATGCGCCCGCAGAAACTCGATCCCGACCGACCCAGATCCGCACCCCACATCCCACAACAAATCCCCCGGGCGCGGCGAAAGCGCCGCCAGCGTCACCGCCCGGATCTCGGCCTTGGTGATCTGCCCGTCATGCGCGAACGCCTCATCCGGCAACCCCGGCACACACCCAAGCCCATCGCCCGCCCCCGCCACCTCGATCGCCAGCAGATTAAGCCGATCGATCCCGCCGGGCATCACCCCGAACCCAACCTCCCGCACCCGCTCCCGCGCCCCGCCGAGCGCCTCCATCACATAAACACGCGACTCCCCGAACCCGCGCGCCCGCAACAGCGCCATCACGGCTCCCGGCGTCGTCTCATCGGCGGACAGCACCATGAGCCGCGCCCCCGCATACAAATGCGCCGCCACCGGCCCGACCGGATGCCCGCAGCACGAAACCACAATCACCTCCTGCAACGCCCAGCCCAGCCGCGCCGCCGCGAGCGACACGCAGGACGCCACCGGCATGCAGCGATACTCCTCCCGCGAAAAATGCCGCGCCAGCAACGATCCCACCCCATGAAAGAACGGATCGCCCGAAGCGAGCACCACCACCGCCCGGCCCCGCCGCGCCGCAATCGCGGCCACCCCATCGCCGATCGGTCGCGGCCACACCATCCGCTCCCCCGCAATCAACGATGACGCCAGCGCGATATGCCGCGCCCCGCCCACCACCAGCTCCGCCTGCCCGATCAACGCCCGCGCCGCCGCGCCCAGCCCGGCAATCCCCTCCTCGCCTATTCCCAGAATGCTCAACCAGTGCGACGAACCGGGCCGATGACCCCGAACCCCCACCTCAACCTGCTCATCCTCGGCGGCTCCAGCGAAGCCTCCGATCTCGCCCGCCGCATCGCGCCCGATCCGCGCTACGCCGCCACCCTCTCTTTCGCCGGCCGCACCCGCAACCCTATCCTCCCGCCGATCCCCTGCCGCATCGGCGGCTTCGGCGGCGCCATCGGCCTCGCCGCCTACCTCCGCGACCACGCGATCGACGCGCTGATCGACGCCACCCACCCTTTCGCCGCCCGCATCACCGCCAACGCCGCCCAGGCCGCCGCAATCACCGCCACGCCGCTCCTGCGGATCGACCGTCCCGCCTGGCAACCAATGGCAGCCGATCGCTGGATCGAACTCCCGACCATGGCCGCCGCCGCCGCCGCCATCGGCCCCACCCCGCGCCGGGTCTTCCTCACCATCGGCCAGCAGGACCTCGCCCCGTTCCGCGCCACCCCCCGGCACCACTACCTCATCCGCAGCATCGACCCGCCGGACCCCGATCTCATCCCGCCCGACGCCACCCTCATCACCGCGCGCGGCCCGTTCGCCGAAGAGGCCGAACGCACCCTCCTGCGCACCCACCGGATCGACATCCTCGTGACCAAAAACGCAGGCGCCGCCGCGACCGAAGCCAAACTCGCCGCCGCCCGCAGCCTCGCTCTGCCGGTCATCATGATCGCCCGCCCGCCGACCCCGCCGGTCGATCGCGTGGAGACCGTCACCGCCGCGCTCGACTGGCTGTCCCGGCTTCACGATGCCGCCACCCCGCGCGGGGTATAAACCCAGCTCCTCCCATCCGCCCGCGCGATCACCCTGGTTTCCGCCGTCCCCACCATCACCAGCGTCCGCATATCCGCCATCGCCGGATCGGCGGCGCTCAGGCTCGTCACCGTCACAAGCTCATCCGCCCGGCTCACCGCGCGTGCGAACATCACCGGCACCTCCCCCGGCAAGGCCGCGCGCAACACCTCGAAACACCGCCCGATCTGCCACGCCCGCGCGCTCGACGCGGGATTATACAACGCCATCACGAACCCCGCCCCCGCCGCCGCGACCAGCCGCCGCTCGACCGCCTCCCACGGCTTGAGATTATCCGAGAGCGAAATCGCACAGAAATCATGCCCGAGCGGCGCACCCACCCGCGCCGCTGCCGCCAGCAGCGCCGAAATCCCCGGCACCACCGACACATCGAGCCCCCGCCACGCCGGATCGCCTTGCTCGATCGCCTCGAACACCGCGCTCGCCATGCCGAACACCCCGGCATCCCCGCCCGAGACCACGGCCACAACCCGCCCCGACGCCGCGAGCCCCAACGCATGGCGCGCCCGCTCAAGCTCGACCCGGTTATCGCTGGCATGAACCACCACCTCCGGCCCCACCGCCAGCCGCGCCAGATACGGCCCGTACCCGACCAGATCGGTCGCCCCCGCCAGCGCCGCCCGCGCCTGCGGCGTCACCATCGCCTCATCCCCCGGCCCGATCCCGACCACGACCAGCCGCCCGCCTATCCCGTCCGCGCTCACCTTGTCCGCTCTCACCGGACCCCCCGGCGTCCGGGGATCAGCACCATCGAAAAATACGGCGCGCCGGGCGTCACCACATCGCCCAGCTTCATCACCGCCTCGCCCGTCATGCTCCCCCGCTCGACATAGATCGCCCGATCCATCACCCCGGCCTGACGCGCCGCTTCGCGGATCTTGGCGAGATTCCGCCCCACCTTCATGATCACCGCCGCCCCGCCGCCGCCCAGCCGCGCCGCCAGCTCATCCCCCGGCAGCGTCCCCGGCAGAACACTCAGCACGTCATCACCGTGGGCAATCGGCACCCCCGCGCGCGACCAGCACGCGCTCATCCCCGAAACACCCGGAATCACCTCATGGCGATAAGCCGGCCCCAGCCGGTCGAACAAATACATCGCCGAACCATACAAAAAAGGATCGCCCTCGCAGAGCAGCGCGACATCCGTACCGCCATCCAGCGCCGCCGCAACCTCACGTGCCGATTTATCATAAAAACAATCCATTGCCGCCCGATATTCATCGCTCACATGAGCAATCTCGGTGGTATAGGGATACTCGAAGCGCAACTCCCGCACCCCCCGCGCCAGCAACCCATCGGCAATCCCCCGCGCATGGCCCACCCGCCCGCTTTTGGCGAAATACGCAACGACCGGTGCCTCCCCGAGCACCCGTGCCGCCTTGCGCGTCAGCAGGTCCGGATCGCCCGGCCCCATCCCCACGATCGACAGTTTCCCACGCTCGCTCATTCGCGTTCGGACGCGATCGCATTCACCGCCGCCGCCGCCATCGCACTGCCGCCCCGCCGCCCGCGCACCACCGCATACGGGATCGCGGTCTGTGCCGCGAGCGCCGCCTTCGATTCCACTGCGCCGACGAACCCCACCGGCATCCCGATCACCGCCGCCGGGCGCGGTGCCCCCGCCGCGATCATCTCCAACAGATGAAACAGCGCGGTCGGCGCATTGCCGATCGCCACAACCGCCCCCGCCAGCCGATCGCTCCATAATTCCAGCGCCGCCGCCGAGCGCGTCGTCCCGAGCCGCACAGCCAGCCCCGGCACCGTCGCATCGCGCAGCGTGCACACCACCTCATTGCCCGCCGGCAGGCGCGCCCGGGTAATCCCGTGCGCCACCATCTCGGAATCGCACAAAACCGGTGCCCCCGCCCGCAACGCGTCCCGCGCGATCGCGACGAACCCTTCGGAAAACCCGATATCCCGCGCGATATCCACCATCCCGCTCGCATGAATGATCCGCACCGCCACCTGCGCCTCATCAGGCCCGAACGCCGCGAGATCAGCCTCGGCGCGGATCGTCGCAAACGAGCGCGCATAGATCGCCGCCCCGTCATGGATGTAGTCGAATCCGCTCATGCCGGCACTTTCATCATCAATTCCGCACGAACCGCCGCCAGATCGAGGCCGCGCCGCACCGGCGTATCGCCCGCCCGCCCGTTCCGCACCAGATCATACCGTCCATCGCGCCCCACCAGCGTCACCTCCGCCGGTCCCGGATGCGCGCAGCCCTTGGCGCAGCCCGACACATGAACCCCGCGCCCGGTATCGCCGAGCGCCAGCGCATCCGCCCGCGTCGCCCGCCCCGCCGCCGCACAGAACGGCGCCCCCACACAGGCCTGCACCCCGAACCGCCAATCCGGCCCCGCCACGATCATCCCCTCGGCCGCAGCCGCGTCAGCCAGACGCACCGCCGCCGCCTGCGACACCCCGGCGATCACCACAACCCGCCAGGGCGTGAACCGCAGCACCCCATCGCCGAACGAGGCCGCCAGATCGGCCAGAAGCCGGAGCAAATTCGCATTCATCGCCCCGAATACCAGCCCGAGCCCGAACGCCCCGCGATCCGCCGCATAAGCCACAAACCCCAACGGCGGCACCCTCGCCGCACGCGCCATCTCCATCCGCTCGGGCCGCCGTCCCGCACGCAGCGCCGGCACGCACGCCTCCAATCGCCGCCGCACCACCGCGATCAGATCCCCCGCCGAACACACCTCGTCATCCACGACCCACCCCGTCCCAACCGTCCTGATCGCGATATCCGCACCGACCGACCCCAGCCCGATCATGCCCCCCGCATCGAACGACACCGCAAATTTCTCCGCCGGTCCTTCCAACCCGGTCATCCCCGCCACAACCGCCGCAATCTCCCGCGCCAGCGCCCCGGCCTCCGGTGCCGCCGCCGGATCGACCCCGAGCAACGGCGAGACCATCAACCCCGGCGTTCCCACCGGCTGATCGACCCCGAGCCCGCCCACGATCCCCGCAAACGACGCCGCCGAGCCCAAATCAAACCCGCGAAACTGCAAATTCCCCCGCTGGGTCAGATCGATCAGCCCATTGCCATGCGCCGCCGCCGCCGCCGCAACCTGCCGCGCCGCCCCGGCATCGATCCGCCCGAAGACCGGCCGCACCCGCGCCAGCAGCCCATCCGCCGCCGGCATCGGCGCCGCCAGGCTCGGGCACCATCCCCGCCGCGTCACAGCACGCCCGCGAGCAATGCCGCGACATCGTTGCGGCGCGGATGCCACCAGCCGCGCCGCAACGCCTCGGCAAACCGCCCCGCAATCGCCGCCCGCGCCGCCGGATTCTCCGCCTCCAGAAACGCCGCGACCGCCGCATCCCCCAGAATCGCCCCGAATGCCAGATCGAACTGCGCATCGAACCGCTCCGGCATGGTCGCCGCAAACCCGTGCAACCCCTCGATGCCCCGCGCAATCTCCGAGGCCCCGCGATACCCGTGCCGCATCATCCCCGCGATCCAGCGCGGATTGGCCAGCCGCCCCCGCACCACCCGCGCGACCTCCTCGGCCACCAGCCGCGCGCGCGGCGTCTCCGGCTGCGAGGTATCCACATGATACAACGCCGTCCCCGCCCCCAGCAGCGCGGCGGCAGCGGCAAACCCGCCCTCATGCGCCGCATATTCCGAACTCTCCAGAATATCGGTCCCGGCATGATCCTGCTGATGCACGAACGCCCCCGCCGCCGCGACGCGCGCGCCAAACCCCACCGCATCCGCAACCCCGTCCAGCCCGAGTCCATACGCGCTCGACGAGGCCGCCAGATACGCCCGCCCCAGATCGTCCCGCCCGTCCCAGCCGCCCCGCGCCAGCAAATCCCCGACCGCGACGCCGTAATCCCCCGGTGCCGCGCCGAACACCCGCGCCGTCGCCCGCCGCAGCGCCTCGCCTTCGAGCCCGCGCGCCGCCGCCGCCAGCGGGTTCCAGTCCCCCGCCTCGTCCCGCGCCGCCACCGCCCGCACCGCCGCATCGAACAGCGCGATCTGCATCTCGAACGCATCGCGAAACAGGCCGGAAATCCGCAGCGTCACATCAACACGGGGCCGATCCATCGCGGCCAGCGGCACCATTTCGAACCCGCTCACCCGCCCCGATCCCTCATCCCACACCGGCGCCACCCCCATCAGCACCAGCGCCAGCGCGAAGTCCTCACCCCCGGTCCGCAGGCTCGCACTCCCCCACAGATCGATCACCACGCAGCGCAAATCCGCGCCCTGCTCCTGACGATGCCGGTCGAGCACCACCCGCGCCGCCTTCGCGGCCAACCCCATCGCCGCACGGGTCGGCAACAGCCGGGGATCGAGCGTGGTGAGGTTCCGCCCGGTCGGCAGCACATCCGCCCGCCCCCGCGTCGGCGCCCCCGCCGGCCCCGGCTCGACGAAACGCCCGTCCAGCGCCGCCAGCAGCGCCGCCATCTCCGCCGCGCCGGACCGATCCAGCCGATCCGCCAGCACCCCCGCCCCAACCTCCGGGCAACTCGCGATCAGCCCCGCCAGCATCGCCTCCCGCCCCGCCGGAGCCTGGCCGAACACGTGCAACCCGTCCCTGATCTGCAATTCCTTGACATCGCACAAATACGCATCAAGCCGTGCGAGGGCGACATCCTCGGGCGCATCCGCCGCCACCCCGCATTCCGCCAGCAACCCGGCTGCCCCCGCGCGCTCGATAATCTCCCGCCGCAACCCCGCCGCCCGCCGCCGATCCAGCCCGTCCGCCGCGGCATATTCATCGATCAGCCGTTCCAACGCCCCGCCCGAAGCCGGCCCCGCGGCAATGAGCGGCGGGGTCAGATGCCCGATCGTCACCGCCCCCAGCCGCCGCTTCGCCGCCGCCGCCTCGCCCGGATTGTTCACGATGAACGGATAGATCACCGGCACCCCCCGCATCAGCGCCACCGGAAAACAATCCGCCGCACCCGCCGCCGCCTTGCCCGGCAACCATTCCAGCGTGCCATGCGTGCCCATATGCACCACCGCATCGACGCCCTCGATCAGGCGCAACCACAAATAAAACGCGACATACTCGTGGCAGGGCGGGCAATCCGCATCGTGATACCCCGCCTTCCGGTCCACCCCGCCCCGATCCGGCTGCACCGCAATCACGACAGTCCCGCACCGCACCAGCCGCGCCTCAAAATCCCCGACCCGATCCGCCGGGTCACCCCAGACCTCGATCATCCGCGCCCGCACCGCCCCCGGCAGATCCGCAAACAACCGCCGATACTCCGCACAGGTCAGAAACCGCACACCCGGGCCCCGGCCCAACGCCTCGGCCAGCCCCGCCGCCGCAACCCTCCCGCACCGATACCCCGCCGCGTCCAACCGCGTCAGAATCGCCTCCAGACTCGCGAAACTATCCAGCCCCACCGCATGAGCCACCTGCCCCGATGCCGCCCCGCCAACCCCCGGATAATCCGAAACGATCAGCCCGATCCGCCGCTCCCCCGCCGTCCTTTGCGCGAGCCGCACCCACCCCGCCGCCCGATCCGCCGCCAGCGCCACCCCCCCGGCATCCGCCCGGTTGACCACCCGCGAAAACTCAAGCCCCGCCAGCGTCTCCGCCTCGGCCTTGAACGAGATCGCCGTGGTCGAGAGCCGCCCATCCAGCTCCGGCAGCGCCACCTGCATCGCCAGATCGGCCTGCGAAACCCCGCGAAATCCCGCCCGCCACGCCTCGATGAACTGCCCGGACAAAATCACCTGCAACACGCTCACCCCCGCCGCATCCAGCGGCGATCCCGCCTCGTCGCGCGCCGAAAACCCGGTCGCATTCAGCACCACCAGCGGCGCCACAAGCGCCATCCGCTCCCGCACGAACCGCGCCGACTCCGCATCCTTCAAACTCGCCACGAACCACGCTTCCGCCGGCATCCCCCGCGCCGCCAGCGCCGCCAGCAGCGCCTCCACCGGCTCGACATCCCCGGCCAGCAGATGCGACCGATAGAACACCACCACCGCCACCGCATCCGCCGCTTCCCGCCACACCCCCGCCTGCGCCAGCACAGCCGGTGCCGCCTGCACCGCGTCCCCCACCCCGGCCAGATGCGCCATCACCCCCAGCGCCGCCGCGCAATTCGCAGGCCCGCCGATCCGCAGATAATCCGCAAGCCGCGCCCGGATCGCGCCATCCACCGCCCCCACCGCAGCCAGCCGCGCATCCACCCGCCCGTCCCCTTCGAGCATCACCAGCGCAATCCCCCGCGCCGCACAGCACGACGCCACCTCCTCGACCCCGTAGCGCCAGTATTCCACCCCGCCGAGAATCCGCACCACCACGCATTTTGCCCGCGCGATCACCTGCTCGACATATAAATCCACCGAAAGCGGATGGCGCAGCCGCACCAGATTCGCGAGCCGCAACCCCGGCCGCACCGCCATCCCCCGCCACGCATCCGCCATCGCCCCCAGATCCGCATCGGAAAACGACAGAAACACCAGATCCGCCGGGCTCTGGCCCAGATCGACCGCCTGCGCCTCCTCATCCAGCGTCGCCGTCTCGCGGACCAGCAGATGCATCGCTCAGCCCGCGATCGCCGCAATAATCGCCGCCCGGTCCATCCCGGTCCGCCCGATCACCACCACCGCCCCGTCATGTCCCTCGCCCGGTCCCCAGACCCGATCGAAATGATGGCCGAACCGCGTCCCCACCCCCTGCACCGCCAGCCGCATGCTCCGCCCCATCACCGGCACGAACCCCTTGATCCGCAGAATGTCATGCGCCGCCGCCACCGCCCGCAACCGCCCGACCAGCGCATCCGCCGACGCCACCGGCGCCACGCTCACCGTGAAACTCTCGAAATCATCGTGCTCATGCGCGCCATCCTCGGCGTCGTGATGCGAAGGCCGCGAGGCCAGATCATCCTCCGCCGCCGCCCCGATCCCCAGCACCACCAGCGGATCGAGCCGCCCCTCCCGCGCCGCCACCAGCTTCACCCCGCGCGGCACCGCCGCCTCGATCTCGGCACGCACCCGCGTCAACTCCACCTCGGTCAGCAGATCCTGCTTGTTCACCACGACCAGATCCGCCGCCCGCAGCTGATCCTCGTAAACCTCCGCCAGCGGATTATCATGATCCACCGAAGGGTCCGCCGCCCGCTGCGCCGCCACCGCCGCCGGATCATCGGCAAACCGCCCCGCCAGCACCGCCGGCCCGTCCACCACCGCGATCACCCCATCCACCGTCACCCGCGTCCCGATCCCCGGCCAGGTGAACGCCTTGAGCAGCGGCTTCGGCAACGCCAGCCCCGACGTCTCGATAACGATATGCTCCGGCGGCACCGCCCGATCGAGCAGCGCCGTCATCGTCGGAATAAAATCATCCGCCACCGTGCAGCACAGGCACCCGTTCGCCAGCTCCACGATATCCTCCTCCGCACACCCTTCTATCCCGCAGCTCTTCAGCGTCTCCCGATCGATCCCCAGCGTCCCGAACTCATTGACGATGATCGCAATCCGCCGCCCCCCCGCATGCGCCAGCAAATGCCGCACCAGCGTCGTCTTCCCCGCGCCCAGAAACCCGGTGATGATCGTCGCCGGAACCTTCGCCGTCGTGGTCGCACTCATTCCGCCGCCTCCCGATATGAAATGTCGTAAGCCGGAAACCGCGCCAGTATCATGTCCTTCAGCGATTCCGCCCGCCGCGACGGCATGATCGTCCCGGTCTTCGAGGCCGCGAACGACCGCGCATAATCCAGCAGATCCCCCGCCATCTCCGGCCGCAACCCGCCCAGCAGATACGTCCACTTCCCCGGCATCGAAATCGTCGCCGCACACCCGCGCTCGCACGTGGCGAGGCACTCCACCCCGCGCAGCTCCACCGGCCCGCCCAGCGCCGCCATCGCCTCATGCAGCAGCGCCCCCATCGGCACCCCGCCCGGCTCCAGCGGCAGCCCCGCCCGGCACGTCACACAAACATGAAAACAGGGAACACGCGCGCTCATCGGACCTCCGGACACTTTCACACGGCAGATCACTGACCGTCCCGACCCCGCGCGCAGGACCGAAAGACGACGTTTTCACGCGTCGTTGCCCACAGGACACCCCGCCCGGGACACGGACAGCCCGAACCGGAAAAACCTCCGGCCCGGCGATGGCAGGTCTCCTGGCTCGCGGCGTCGGGATCATCGAAATCCCCGGTCCCCATCGCCTTCCCGGAAACCGAACCGGTCCCCAGTGGCATCATGATGAAAACCACGCCGCTTACAGTTGCGGGGGCAGCCGTGGCCTGGGGTCGCCCCGCACCACGTTCCCTATTCACCTTTCTCGCGAAAGGACCATCTTGCCCGATACTATGCCCCAACCCCGCCCGCGGCAAGATGACAGCGAAGCCATGAAGCGGTATGCGTCACTCCACCTCCGATTTCAGGGATATCCGGCCACTCCATGACCTCCAGTAACGACATCCGCGCGACCTTCCTCGACTATTTCGCCCGCAACGGCCACGAAATCGTCCCCAGCGCCCCGCTGGTCCCGCGCAACGACCCCACCCTGATGTTCGTCAACTCCGGCATGGTCCCGTTCAAGAACGTCTTCACCGGCCAGGAACGCCGCGACTATCTCCGCGCCACCTCCGCCCAGAAATGCGTCCGCGCCGGCGGCAAGCACAATGATCTCGACAATGTCGGCTACACCGCCCGCCACCACACCTTCTTCGAAATGCTCGGCAATTTCTCCTTCGGCGATTATTTCAAGGAACAGGCGATCACCCACGCCTGGACCCTCCTGACCCGCGATTTCGCCCTCCCGAAAGACCGCCTCCTCGTCACCGTCTATCATTCGGACGACGAAGCCGCCGCCCTCTGGCGCAAAATCGCGGGCCTCCCCGAAGACCGCATCATCCGCATCAAAACCGACGATAATTTCTGGCGCATGGCCGATATCGGCCCCTGCGGCCCGTCCTCCGAAATCTTCTACGATCACGGCCCCCACATCGCCGGCGGCCCGCCCGGCAGCCCGGAGGAAGACGGCGACCGGTTCATCGAAATCTGGAACCTCGTCTTCATGCAATACGTCGAGGACGCCGCAAAAACCCTCACCCCGCTCCCCCGCCCCTCGATCGACACCGGCATGGGCCTCGAACGCTTCGCCGCGATCATGCAGGGCAAGCACGACAATTACGACACCGATACCCTGCGCGCCCTCATCCTCGCCTCCGCCGAAGCCTCCGGCACCGACCCGGACGGTCCCCACAAAACCAGCCACCGCGTCATCGCCGACCACCTCCGCGCCACCGCCTTCGTCATCGCGGATGGCGTCCTCCCCTCCAACGAAGGCCGCGGCTACGTCCTCCGCCGCATCATGCGCCGCGCCATGCGCCACGCCCACATGCTCGGCCAGCGCGACCCCTTCATCTACCGCCTCGTCCCCTCCCTGATCCGCCAGATGGGCGTCGCCTACCCCGAACTCCCCCGCGCCGAACCCCTCATCGTCGAAACCCTCAAACTTGAGGAAAGCAAATTCGCGACGATGCTCGAACGCGGCCTCGCGCTGCTCGACGATGAAGTCGCCCGCCTCGGCGCCACCGCCCCGCTCCCCGGCGCGGTCGCCTTCAAACTCTACGACACGTTCGGCTTCCCGCTCGACCTCACCGAAGACGCCCTGCGCGAACAGCACCGCACCCTCGATCGCCCCGGCTTCGACGCCGCCATGGCCGAGCAACGCACCCGCGCCCGCGCCGCCTGGGCCGGCAGCGGCGATGCCGCCACCGAAACCATCTGGTTCGACCTCAAGGAAACCCTCGGCGCCTCCGAATTCCTCGGCTATTCGATGGAAGATTCGGATGCCACCATCACCGCCCTCATCGTCGATGGCCAGCCCGCCCCCACCGCCACAACCGGCCAATCCGTCGCGATCATCCTCAACCAGACCCCGTTCTACGCCGAATCCGGCGGTCAGGTCGGCGACACCGGCACCCTCACCGCCGAAAACCTCCTCATCCGCATCACCGACACCCAGAAAAAAGCCGGCGACCTCTTCATCCATTACGGCATCGTCGAATCCGGCACCGCCACCCTCGATCAGACCATCCACGCCACCATCGACCACACCCGCCGCACCGCCATCCGCGCCCACCACTCCGCCACCCACCTCCTGCACGAAGCCCTCCGCCAAGAACTCGGCCCCCACGTCACCCAGAAAGGCAGCCTCAACGCCCCCGATCGCCTCCGCTTCGACATCTCCCAACCCCGCCCGGTCACGCCCGACGAACTCCGCACCGTCGAACGCGCGGTCAACGCCCGCATCCGCGAAAACACCGCAGTCGAAACCCGCCTCATGACACCGGATGAAGCAGTCAAACGCGGCGCCATGGCCCTGTTCGGCGAAAAATACGGCGATGAAGTCCGCGTCGTCGCCATGGGCAAAGGCGATTCCACCAAATCCGCCTACTCCATCGAACTCTGCGGCGGCACCCACGTCACCCGCACCGGCGATATCGGCGCCTTCCGCATCCTCGCCGAATCCGGCGTCGCCGCCGGCATCCGCCGCATCGAAGCCGTCACCGGCAGCGCCGCCCTCACCGCCATCGAAACCGACGCGGACCTCCTCGCCACCGCCGCCGCCACCCTCAAAATCCCCGCCACCGAACTCCCCACCCGCCTCACCGCCCTGCTCGACGACCGCAAACGCCTCGAACGCCAGATCGCCGAACTCCAGCGCAAACTCGCAACCGGAGCCAGCGCCGCCGCCATCGAAGACATCGCCGGCATCAAACTCGCCGCCCGCAACCTCGGCGACGTCGCCCCCCGCGACCTCAAATCCATCGCCGATTCCATCCTCAAATCGATGGGCTCCGGCATCGCCGCCGTCATCTCCACCGCCGAAGGCAAAGCCAGCATCGTCATCGGCGTCTCCGAAGACCTCACCAAAACCCACAACGCCGTCACCCTCGTCCGCGCCGCCGCCGAAGCCCTCGGCGGCAAAGGCGGCGGCGGCCGCCCCGACATGGCCCAGGCCGGCGGCCCCGACGCCACCCAGGCCGAAGCCGCCCTCGATGCTATCCGCGCCGCTCTCGCCGCCTGATCCCACCGTTAGGATAAGGCAGGAAAAAGAAAGGTTCTTTTTTGCAAAAAAGAACCAAAAAACTCTTTTGATTTCGGGTCATTGACCGTCCGACGGCACCCGCCTGATTGTCCGGCAACTTATTGAGGTTACGTTACATGATTGTCAGGATTCTTTACACTTGCCCGCGATGTCACATCTTCAAAGGCAATAATACGTAACAAATTCAATATCGAAATAATTTGGCCCGATTTTTGCTTCCCGTCTGTGCTCTGGACTACCGGCTTGGTTCTGAACTCAATTTCGTTAAATAACAGATCGGGAGATAAAAATGACTTCAAAGAGGATGACGCTTGCTGCAGTTCTGATCACGTTCGGCGCGCTTGGAGCAGCATCCGTGGCGCGTGCTGACACGATCCTGTATATCGACGACACAAGCGGAAATATTGGCCAGGTCGACATCACCACTCAGTCGGTTGTCTCCGGCTCTGTTCACAGCACTGGCTTGGGCTCAAATCTGACTGATCTTGGCTTTACGTCATCGGGTACGTTGTACGGAACCACCTTTACCGGTCTGTACTCGATCAACCCTGCGACCGGGTCTGCTACGAACGTCACGACCTATAGCGGCGGTATCAATACAATGAACGCTTTGGTCGGAAACGGTAGCTCACTGCTTGGCGCCTCAAACTCGACAAAAGATATCTACGCCATCGACCCCGCATCCGGTTCGGTCAGCCTTTCCGCACATAGCACCGAGGAATCAGCAGGTGACCTCGCCTTTGCCAACTCCATTCTGTATGAGGCCGGCATAGGAAAAAACGGGAACGACAGTCTGGTAAACATCACTTCTGGAAAAACAGTCGGAGCGTTCAAAGTCGGTAACGGGCACGGCAGCGAACTATCGGGCGTATTCGGACTGGCAGACGATGGTACCAACATGTATGCAGTTGACGGCACGACAGTATACACCGTCAATCTTAAAAACGCGGTTCTTACCAAGGTTTTCAACTACGGTGGTCATGGTCTGGGGTCGGCGGACGGAACTGCATTCATCGGCGAAGGTCCGACGGATGTTCCGGAGCCGGGTTCGCTCATGCTTTTGGGCACAGGTCTGGTTATGCTCGGTGTCTTCCTGAAGCGCCGTCGCATCTGAGCGCCGGTTCATTCCCCGTCTCGTTGCGATATGCGGAATTAAAGCCCCAACGGTGCACACCGTTGGGGTCGATCCGGATCATCGACTTCAACTGGCCAAAGCTGATCAGCGCGCCATTCGACCTACCCGCCTGCGACGCCCTTCAGAAAATCCATATTTCATTGTGATGCCCTCTGAAACGCCCATGCCCCAGAGGAGCGAAAGTTTTTGTGCACCTTTTTTTCAAAAAAGAAGCCCTTCTTCCCTTCACTACACTTTCTCACCCCCCGCCCCCTGTGATGAATAGGGTGCGTGTCCAGCAATGCGCCGTCTCACCCTCTTACCCATGCCGATGTGATCGGCCGGATCATCGAGATCCTCGAAGGGCTCCTCGCGGTTCTCGCCGCGCAATACCCTGACGGCAACCTGACGACCGGCGTGCTCCGCCTCACCTGCCGCCACCTCGCAGCCTACCGCGCCAGCAACGACAACCCCATCCCGCCCGCGCTCGCCGCGCCCATGCCCATCCGGTCCGGCGCAACCGCGCGCCATCGCTCCCGCACCGCACAGCATCGCCCGGCATCACCCGCCCACCCCGCAACCACGCGCACGACTTCACCCCACCCGCGCCCCGGCCATCTATCCCCACCCCCACGCCCACCCCGACGCCCACCCCGAAGATCGAAAACCCTCAAACCCGCCGCCTCCAGACACGCCCATATCGTTACGATACCGCAACATATTGATCCCTCGAAACCCACCCGACTTGACCGCCACGCCCCCACCCTCGCATATACCTCCCATGGAAAGACGGACCGCCCGGCGAATTATCCGCCCGGCCCTGCACTAAGGGCCGGGTCCTCCAACTCACCCTTCCTCCCTGCCGGAGCCTGACATGAACGACGTCCCCGCCGAGCGCGACTACCGCGCCACCGTCTTCCTCCCCCGCACCGACTTCCCGATGCGCGGCGACCTCCCCAAACGCGAACCCGAAGCCCTCGCCCGCTGGGACTCCATGGGCCTGTTCGCCCGCCTCCGCGCCGATGCCGCAGGCCGCACCCCCTTCATCCTGCATGACGGCCCGCCCTACGCCAACGGCAACCTCCACATCGGCCACGCCCTCAACAAGATCCATAAGGACGTCATCAACCGCGCCCGCCAGATGGCCGGCTACGACGCCGACTACGTCCCCGGCTGGGACTGCCACGGCCTGCCGATCGAATGGAAAATCGAGGAACAATACCGCAAGGCCGGTAAAAACAAGGACGACGTGCCCATCCTCGCCTTCCGCGCCGAATGTCGCGCCTACGCCGCCAAATGGCTCGACATCCAGGCCGCCGAATTCAAACGCCTCGGCGTCGAAGGCAACTGGGCGCAGCGCTACGCCACGATGGATTTCCCTTCCGAAGCCGCCATCGCCGCCGAAATCCACAAATTCGTCGCCAACGGCGCGCTCTACCGCGGCCTCCGCCCGGTCATGTGGAGCCCGGTCGAAAAAACCGCCCTCGCCGAAGCCGAAGTCGAATACCAGGACAAAACCGACACCGCGATCTGGGTGCGGTTCAGAATTTCGAATCCCGTATATGAAGGAAGCGGATATCCGTTAAGCCGTCCATGGGACAATGCTTCAATCGTGATTTGGACGACGACCCCATGGACAATACCGGGTAATCAGGCAATCGCATACAATCCCCAAGCATCATACGATCTCATTGTCGTTGATGAAATTGAACCGGGCTCTGCCGCTATAGTAGGTGAGGAACTGGTTGTTGCCACTGATCTAATGGACAGCTTCAAAAAGGCAGCCGGTATCGTCCATGCACGCAGTTTTGGCAGCGTGTCTGGTGACGTCTTTAAGACGTTCCACTGCCAGCACCCATTTCATACTCATAATTATCCACTACCGGGGATCATGGGAAAATCCGGCGAAGGTGCACGCCTCCCCGACCGGCTTCCCGGCCATGTCAGAATGCTACCGGGTGATTTCGTAACCACGGATGCTGGCACCGGATTTGTTCACATGGCCCCGGCCCACGGCGAGGACGATTTCTTCCTCTGCCGCGAAAACGCCATTGGCGTCCCCGAAACCGTGAACGACGACGGCACCTACGCAGCGGACGTTCCCCTCTTCGCCGGAATGCACGTCTATAAAGTCGCCAACGCCGTCTGCGACGCCCTCACCGCCACCGGCACCCTCCTCAAACGCGAGGAATTCCGCCATTCCTACCCCCATTCCTGGCGCTCCAAAGCCCCGCTGATCTACCTCGCCCGCCCCAACTGGTTCATCCGGATGGACGGTCCCGAACATATCCGCGACAAAGCCCTCGCAGCCCTCGACGCCACGCGCTTCGTCCCCGAAGCCGGGCGCAACCGCATCCGCTCGATGGTCGAATCCCGCCCCGACTGGTGCATCTCCCGCCAGCGCGCCTGGGGCGTGCCCATCGCCATCTTCGTCCACAAAACCGACAAATCCATCCTCAACGACCCAGAAATCTTCGCCCGCACCCGCGCCATCTTCGAGGCCGAGGGGGCCGATGCCTGGTACGCCCGCCCCGCCGCCGACTTCCTCGGCAATGCCTACAACCCCGATGATTACGAACAGGTCTTCGACATCGTCGATGTCTGGTTCGAAAGCGGCTCGACCCACGCTTTCGTCCTCGAAGCCCGAGGCATGCCCTGGCCCGCCGATCTCTACCTCGAAGGCTCGGACCAGCATCGCGGCTGGTTTCAGGCCTCCCTGCTCGAATCGGTCGGCACCCGTGGCATCGCCCCGTTCAAGGCCATCGTCACCGATGGTTTCGTGCTCGACGAGCAGGGCCGCAAAATGTCGAAATCCCTCGGCAACGTCACCGCCCCGCAGGAAGTGATCGACCTCTACGGTGCCGACATCCTCCGCCTCTGGGTGATGAACGCGGATGTCCACAACGATCTGCGCATCGGCAAGGACATCCTGAAACAGCAGGCCGATCTCTACCGCCGCATCCGCAACACCCTGCGCTGGCTGCTCGGCAGCCTCGATGGCTTCACCCCCGCCGAAATCCTCGATCGCACCGCCATGCCCGAGCTTGAGCAATACATGCTCCACAAACTCGCGGTGCTCGACGCCATGCTCCGCCGCGCGGTCGATACCCATGACTGGACCGGCGTGTTCCCCGCCATCCATCAATTCTGCAACAACGACCTCTCGGCCTTCTATTTCGACATCCGCAAGGACGCCCTCTATTGCGATGTCCGGCTCGATGCCGAAGGCCATCAGGTCCGCCAGAGCGAAACCCGCCGCGCCTGCCGCACCGTGCTCGACCTCATCCACCGCTGCCTCACCACCTGGCTCGCCCCGGTCCTGCCCTTCACCGCCGACGAAGCCTGGCGCGCCCGCTTCGGCGAGGCCGAATGTGTCCACCTCGCCCCATTCCCGACCATCCCGGCGGACTGGCGGGACGATGCGCTCGATGCCGGCTGGTCCGAAATCCGCGCGGTCCGCAAACTCGCCAACACCGAGCTTGAAAACGCCCGCCGCACCGGCGATATCGCGGCCTCCCTGCAAGCGAAAATCACCCTCACCTTGGCGGTCGATGCCCCGCTCGCCCTGCAAAACGTCGATTGGGCGGAACTGCTGATCACCTCGGATGCCGAAACGCTGGTCGCGCCCGATGAAGCCGGTGCCGGCACCGCCGCCCCGCTGCGCGCCTTGCCGAAGGTCGAGATCGCCCCCGGCACCAAATGCGCCCGCTGCTGGAAAATCCTCCCGGAAGTCGGAACCAACCCCGCCCACCCGACACTCTGCCGCCGCTGCTGCGAGTTCGTCGAATGAACCGCCGCCTCGCCGGACTCCTCATGGCCCTCGTGGTCCTCGCCGCCGATCAGGCGTCGAAATACTGGGTGCTCTACGATCTGCACCTCCCCGAGCGCGGCATCGTTAAAATCCTGCCGGTCCTCAATTTCGCGATGGTCTGGAACCACGGCGTCACCTTCGGCATCCTCGCGGGCGACAATGCCACCCTCATGCTGATCGTGGTCGCCGCCATCGCGGTCATCGCCCTCTCGATCTGGCTCTGGCGCACCGCCTACCTCACCACCACGCTGGCACTCGGCGCGATCATCGGCGGCGCGATCGGCAATATCATCTCGCGCGTCGAATACGGCGCGGTGGTCGATTTCATCGAGGCCCATATCGGCCCCTATGAATGGTATGTCTTCAACGTCGCGGACGCCTCGATCGTCTGCGGCGTCGCCACCCTCATCATCGAATCGATGGTCCGCAAGGACACCCCCGCCCCCACCACAATTGGTCTAACGCGCGAGATCGACAGAGCAGGAGAGTTCTTGAGAGAACAGGGCTTCGAGCCGAGCGGAGAAAATGAATTTACGGGACCAGCATCGGCCCCGCGGACTGCACCGACCCCCACCGCAACCCATCCCTTGCCCACCTCCGCGCGCGGCGATAGAGAAGCTCCATGAATCGCACCAAGCAAGCCGCACCGCTCGCCCTGATCGTCCTCGCGGCCGCAACCCTCGCGCTTGCCGGGTGCAGCGATGCCTCGAAAACCTTCGGCCTCGACGTCACCCCGCCGGATGCCTTCTCCGTCGCGACCGAAGCCCCGCTCTCGATGCCGCCCAACCTCACCCTCGCCGCACCCCAGCCCGGCGCACCCCGGCCCCAGCAGATTTCATCCTCGAAACAGGCCGAGGAAGTCCTCGCCCCGCAAACCGCCTTGGCCAATGGCGACACCACCATGGGTCCCGGTCAGGAAGCCCTGCTTCAGGCCGCCGGCCCCACCCCGCCTGCTGGCATCCGCGCCTCGGTCAACCGTCAGGCCGAGCTCGAAAGCCGCAGCCCCGGCTTCATTTCCTCGCTGATGTCTTTCGGCGGCAGCGCCAAAAGCGGCGACGCCGTGCTCAACGCCGGAGCCGAACAACGCCAGTTGCAGGAAAACGCCGCCCTCGGCACCCCGGTCAATAACGGGCCCACCCCGGTCGCCCAGCCAAACCACCCCACGACGCTGCTGGGCCGGGTTTTCAGCATCTTCTGAGCCCGCCGCCCCCGCGCCGGTTGAACCCGGCGCGAACAAGGTCATATCCCACGCCATGTCGAACAATCAGACGAACGAACCAGCCGCCCCCACGGCCGGGCTGGTCGCGCTCTACGCCATCGCCGCCGGCGCGGTCGTCGCCAACCTCTATTACGCCCAGCCGCTGGTCGGCCTGATCGCCCCCTCGCTTCATCTCCCCAAAGCCATTGCCAGCCTTCTGGTCACCTTCACCCAACTCGGCTACGCAACCGGCCTCCTGCTTCTGGTCCCGCTCGGCGACCTGGTCGAAAACCGCACCCTCAGCACCCGCCTGATCGCCGGCGCCGTCATCGCCCTCGCCTTCGCCGCCGCCGCCTGGACCTGGCCGATCTTTCTCGCCGCCGCCCTGCTGATCGGCCTCTGTTCCAGCACGGTTCAAATCCTCGTCCCCATGATCGCGACCCTCACGCCGGATAAAACCCGTGGCCGCGTCGTCGGCAACGTCATGGGTGGCCTCGTCTTCGGCATCCTGCTCGCCCGCCCGGTCGCGAGCCTGATCGCCTACACGATCGGCTGGCGCGCCGTCTTCGCCCTCTCGGCAACGGGCATGGCAATCCTCTTTCTGGTCCTCCGCCGCAAACTCCCCCGCGTCGTCCCGAAATCCCGCGAACGCTACGGCGCGCTCATCCTGAGCATGTTCAAACTCTACGCGACCGAACCCACCCTCCGCCGCCGCGCCGCCTACCAATGCGCCGCCTTCGGTGTGTTCAGCCTCTACTGGACCGCCGTACCGATCTACCTCACCGAACAATTCCACTACACCCAGTTCGGCATCGCGGTCTTCGCGCTGGTCGGTGCCGCCGGCGCAATCTCGGCCCCCCTCGCCGGCCGCCTCGCGGATGCCGGCTACGGGCGGATCGGCAGCGCCGTCTCCCTCGCCCTCGTCCTCGCCTCGTTCGGCATCTCGGCCCTCGGCGCGGACCTCCACAGCGTGATCCTGCTGGCCCTTGCCGGCGTCGCGCTCGATTTCGGCGTCCAGGCCAACAACGTCCTCGGCCAGCGCGCGATCTACGCCCTCGCCCCCGAACTCCGCGCCCGGCTTAACGGCGCCTACATGGCCGCCTTCTTCGGCGGCGGCGCGCTCGGCTCGGCAATCGCGAGCGCCCTCCTGATCCACGGCGGCTGGCCCCTGGTCGCGCTGGTCGGTGCCGCCGCCCCCGCCGCCGCCCTCGGCTATTTCACCCTGAACGAGCTCCGCCGCCGCACCCGCCCGCAGCCCGCAATCTGATCAGCGTCGCTTGCCCACCGTGGCGAACATCGCGACCTGCCGATGCGCCGGTGGCGCCGCCGGCGGCGGGGGTGCCGCCTGCGATGCCTCGTTTTGAATAGGCTCCCCGCCGAACCCCACCAGCAACGCCGCGATCAGGCGCTTCTGTTCGTCATCCGCGATACTGTAAATCATCGCCCGCGAATCCCGCCGCGCCGTCACCAGCCCGGCATCGCGCAATTCGGCCAGTTGCTGCGACAGGTTGGGCTGGCGGATTTCAAGCGCGGACTCAAGGTCGCCCACCGCCTGCTCGCCGTGGAGCAGATACAGCACGATCCGCAACCGCACCGCATTGGCCAGCGAACGCAGCACCTGCGCCGCCTTGACCACATCGATCGGCTCCGCAACCCCGCTCATGCCCGTTTCGCCTTCAACGCAGGCGTGGTGGGCAGCGGCCCGGTCCGGTAATACCAATCCTGCCCCGGACCGGTGGGCGCATAAAGCCCCTCCGCCGATTGCGGCGGCGGCATGATAACGTCATCGCCGGGCCGCCACCCCGCCGGGGTCGAGACATGATGGGCATCGCTGGTCTTGAGCGCGGTCACCAGCCGGAGCAACTCCTCGATATTGCGCCCCGTGGTCATCGGGTACCACAGGATCGACCGCACCACGCCGATCGGATCGATCACGAACACCGCGCGGATCAGCGCGGTATCCGGCGCATGCGGCGCGATCATGCCGTAGCTCCGGGCGATCACCATCGAGGGGTCCTCGATCACCGGAAACGGAATCTCGACCCCGAACTGCATCTTGATGCTCCGCAGCCAGGCGAGATGCGAATAGAGGCTGTCGACCGACAAAGCGAGCAGCGCGCAGTCGAGGGCCGCGAACTGATCGGCGGCGCGGGCGAAGGCGATGAACTCACTGGCGCAGACCGGGGTGAAATCCGCCGGATGCGAAAAGAACAACAGCCACTGCCCCCGGTAATCCGACAGGGCACGCATACCCATTGTCGTCCGGGCCTGAAATTCAGGTGCCTGATCGTGCAGCTGCGGGGGATGGATCGGTTCGGCGGACGGCGTCAATGTCATCATCTGTCCCTGAAGGGGCCTCGTGCGGTGGTCATACTTAGATTATAGCTAAATTGTTAATTTGTGAATGCCAATTTCTCGTGCGCCGGCTAAAGTTTCAAGGATCGCATCGCCGTAGCGCTCGATCTTGCTGCGCCCCATGCCCGGAATCGCTTCCATCTCGCTCCGGCTGCGAGGCTTCGCCGAGGCCAGCGCGATCAGGGTCGCATCATGGAAAATGACATAGGCCGGAACGCCCTGCGCGGTGGCAAGCTGTTTCCGCCTGGCCCGCAACGCCTCGAAAATCGCCTCCGACCCCGGTGCCGCCCCGGCTGGGGATAGCGGGCGCGGACGCGACGATCGCCCCGCGACCGTCTTCTCCGCCGGTTTGTCCCGCCGGAACTGCACGCTCTCGGCACCGCGCAGGATCGGGCCGGACAACTCGGTGGTGCACAAGGCGCCGAACTGGTCGTGATCGACCGCGACGATCCCGGCCACCACCATCTGACGGAACACCGAGCCCCATTGCCTGCGATCGAGCTCGATCCCGACGCCGAAGGTCGGCAGCTTGTCGTGACCGAACCGGATGATCTTTTCGGTCGCAGTGCCGAGCAGCACATCCGTCAGATGACCCACGCCGAAGCGCTGGCCGGTGCGCAGGACCGCCGAAAGCGCCTTGCGGACCGCCAGCGTGGCATCCCAGGTCTCGACCGCGGTGACGCAATTATCGCAATGGCCGCAACTCATCGGCGGCGTTTCGCCGAAATGCAGCAGGATGGCGCGGCGGCGGCATGAGGCGGTCTCGCAGATCCCGAGCAGCGCATCGAGCTTGCTGCGTTCGACCCGCTTGACCGCCTCCGGCGCATCGCCCTGATCGATCATCCGGCGGCGCAGCGTCACGTCCTGCAAACCATAGAGCAGCAGCGTCTCGGCGGGCTGGCCGTCCCGCCCGGCGCGCCCGGTTTCCTGATAATAGGCTTCCAGGCTCGACGGCAGGTCGAGATGCGCGACGAACCTGACATCGGGCTTGTCGATCCCCATGCCGAAGGCGATGGTCGCGACCAGCACCAGCCCATCATCGGCAAGAAACGCATCCTGACGGCGGCTGCGCAGGCCCGATTCCAGCCCCGCATGATAGGCGAGCGCGTTGATCCCCTGCGCGGTGAGCCAGGCGGCGGTTTCATCCACCGTGGCGCGGCTGAGGCAGTAGACGATGCCGCTCTCGCCGGGGTGGCGCTTGAGAAACGCCAGCAATTGCCGCTTCGGTTCGGTCTTGAGCGCGATGTTGTAGAAAATATTCGGCCGGTCGAAACTCGCGAGAAACAGCCGGGCATCGCCGAGATCGAGCCGGCGGCGGATATCCTCGCGGGTCTGCGGATCGGCGGTCGCGGTCAGGGCGAGGCGCGGCACGCCGGGAAACCGCGTGCCCAGCGCGGCGAGCTGGAGATATTCCGGCCGGAAATCGTGTCCCCACTGGCTGATGCAATGGGCTTCGTCGATCGCGAACAATGCGATGTCGATTTCGGCCAGCATATCCATGAAGTCGGGCGACACCAGCCGCTCCGGCGCGACGTAGAGCAGATCGAGCCGGCCAGCGCGCAGATCGGCCCGGACCCGGGCGCGCTCCCCGGCATCGAGGCTCGAATTGAGCGCGGCAGCCCGGACGCCGAGCTGGCGCAACGCCTCGACCTGATTGCGCATGAGCGCAATGAGCGGCGAGACCACGATTCCGACGCCGTCGCGGCAGAGCGACGGCAATTGATAGCAGATCGACTTGCCGCCGCCGGTCGGCATCAGGATGAGCGCATCGCCGCCGGCCACGACGTGACGGACGATCTCACTTTGCTCGCCGCGAAACCCGCCATGGCCGAAAATGGTGTGAAGGATCTGTTCAGGCTGGCGGGAGGTTGTCGCCGATCGCATGTCGTCCGGGATGATCAGGGCCTCCATCTGCCGTTTGCCCCGCTTGGTCAGCGACTCGGTGGGGCGCGGTCCGTATGGTGTCAGCTGCCGCTGCTGCGATGTCAATTGCCGCCGGGGCGAGATATCAGGGCCGGAGACGGAACGAAGAACGGGTCCGCCGCAGCGGACCCGTCAATCGGAACACCGCTTCAGGGAAGGTGATCAGATGATGCGGCGGCGGCGAACCACGGCAAGACCGAGCAGCCCGGAAGCGAGCAGAAGCAACGAACCGGGCTCCGGAACGTCGGTCAGTGTCGCGCTTGCGGAGAAACTGCCGGAATCGGTGCCGAGGCCGAGATTGTTATTAGTCCCGACGGCAAAGATGCCGGAGGCGCCCGAAGAGGACGATGAGTCGACGTGGTAGTAGTAGCTGAGGCTGAACCCATCGTAATTGACACTACCGGGATTCTTCCCGCTGAGCAGGATGGTATCGATGACCGTGACCAGAGCCGGATCATAGGCCGTGGTCCCCCCGATCGACAAGGCTTCGATCGCGCCGGTGAGGTTGCCGAGGGAACTGGTGAACACGCCGGAGGTACCGCTGAGGACCGGCGTGTTACCGACATAGATGTTACCGCCGAGGGTCAGATTATACGGTGTGGTGGATGAGGGGAAATCGTTCGAGAAGCTGAAGTCGCCTGTGGCGTAATTTGTATAGGTTCCGTTGAGGCCGCTAACCGACGCTGCGCCGCCACCAACTGAAAAATTGCCGCTGGTCAAACTGACCGATGCCGTCATCGGTGCGGCGACCGCCGTGCCTGCTCCTGCTATACCAAGGGCAAGCACACCGGCGAGAATGCTGGAAAAACGAGAAGAACGCATTGAAATATCTCCCACTACCCTGTTGAACAGTCAGGCACGTCGATCGCAGAGCGCGATCACTTTTTGAATTTTTCGGCAACGGACCTCAGGTCAGTAAGGTTGCGCAGGTTTCGTTTATCTCAAGTAATGTAACGATGTCAAATAACGATGTGCGGCCAGGTCAGTAAATTTCTCCGTGTTCAGATGCAGTTCCCAGTGACTTTCTGGACAATTCTATTTTTCGACTTACCACAAATTGTTAGCCACTTAAGGTTGCCGATCTGTCATTGGCTCGATCGGGTCGGTCTGATAGCTGACCGAGCCGACGACGGTGAGTTCGATGCTGTGGACCTGCGGTAGTTCGGCGCGGCCCGCGGTCCAGCGCCATGCGGATTCAGCAGGATACCAGCCGCGCTGAAGTTGCGGATCGAACAGGCGCTCCACCCCGTCGAGGATCAGGCTGCCGAGCGAAACGCCGAGGGGGCGGCGATCGACCGACTGCAGGGCAAAACCGCGCCGGCATGTCAGAGTGATTTCAGCCGCATCCGGTACGGTGAAGCGATACACCCGATCGAGTCGCTCGGCATCGATCCGCACGCCGTCGGCCACGACATGCAGATCGGGCTCGGTCGTGATGCGCCCGCTCTGTTCAAGCCCCGCCATGATCGCCTGCTCGGCCTGCGCCTTGTAGGTCAGGCTGTACATGTAGGCGTTGCGGGCATTCATGTCGTAGGCCGGATAATCATAGACATTGAGCAGCGAGAGATGACGATGGCGCACTTCGGTGCTGATGCCGGTCGTGTAGCCGAGTTCGAACAGGCGATCGTGCAGGTCCGAATCGGTGGCACCGCCGGCACGGCGCACCGCCTCGGTCCGGATCATGAGCAGGCGACCGGCGGGATTATGGGGCGAGAACACCGCCTGCCCGGGATCGGGGCGGTGACGGCGGGCTTCGGGGTCCTCGTGATGGGTGATGTCCCGCAGCTCGTATTCGGTGAGGTGCGGTGCCGCGATCCGGGCCTGATCGAGGCTGACGAAATCGTCGGGATCGATCAGCGAGCCGAGCATGGCGAGCTTGGGATCGGCCATCAGCTCGGCCATTCGCGCGACCCAGCACCCGATCGAGCCGGGCAGGAGAACGACGTCGGACTCGATGAAGGCGAATAATTCGTCCGTTTCATCGAGACGCTCGACGATCGCGGCGCGGACCATCGTTGCGTCGTTGCGTTTGAGCCAGACGATTTCGGCCAGCATGCCGCGCCGTTCGAACCCTTCGATCACCGGGCGGATCAGCGGGTCGTCCGAAGCGGAATCGATCAGGATAAAGCGGCAGGGGGTGCGGGTGTGACGATAGAGGCTGTCGAGGCAGGCCCAGAGAAAGATCGGGCGGTTACGCGACAGGATGAAGATCTTCATGAGACGGGGTCCGTCAGGGGCCGGGTGCCGCGACGGCGGCGGGCGGCGGCGAGGCTGACATCCCGGGCCGGATTTCCAGCCACTTTCATGCCCGGCGGCACCGATTTTGTCACCACCGCGCCGGCATAGATCACCGCGCCCTGCCCGATCTGGATCGGTCGGGACGCCGTGCCGTTCACGATCGCCGCGCCGACGCCGATGAAGACCTCGTCGCCGATCAGCACCCAGCCGGCGATGTTCGAGGTGCAGATTGTCGAATAGTCGCCCACCCTGGCGTCATGGGCGAGTGTGGTCATCGGCTGGATCTGGACGTGGCGGCCAATGCTGACATTGGGGCCGATATAGTTCGGGCCGCCGGTGAAGCTGCCCTCGCCATAGGTGAAATCGGCTGCGATCGAGGGCCAGTCCCCGCACATCGAGGCAAACCGGCCCCCGGCGGCTTCGATCCGTTCGGCAAGGGCACGGCGGGCGCGGGGCTCGCCGATCGTGACGATCACCGGAATTTCGCGGAAGCGGACCTGCCATTCGTCGAACGTCACAACCGGTGCGCCCGCGAATTCGCCGCCCGGGTGATGGTCGTCGATATAGGCGACGATGTGGTGATTTCTGGCGGCGAAGACCCGTTCGATCTGGGCGCGCACCGACAGGGCATGTCCGGTTGCGCCGTAGAGGACGAGAGGCTGGACGGGAGTGCTGGCGTTCATGGTGCGGTCCGTGCGAGCGCGGCGATGATCCGTTCGATCGCCGGCTCGTCGATATCGGGGAAGACGGGAATGCCGAGCAGGGCGGCGGCGCAGGCTTCGGTGGCGGGCAGCGCCGCTGGCCGGTGTGCCGCGAAATAGGGTTCGCGATGCAGGCCCGGACCATACCAGAACCGGTGCTCGATCGCCGCCGCTTCGAGGCAGGCGCATGATGCGAGCGCGTCCGAGCGTGAGTCGGCGCGGAACAGGGCGTAGTTCGAGGCGATTTCGGACGCGAGGATCAGCCGGTCGCCAAGGCCGGCGCGCACGGCTATGGCGCGGTAGCGTGCCGCGAGACGTGCCGATGCTGCCGCCGTGGCGTCCCAGCCATCGAGCGCGGCAAGGCCGATGGCGGCATGGTATTCGCTCATTTTGCCGTTGAAACCGGCCGCGCGGCTTTCGCGGCTGTAGAGGAAGCCGAAATTCATCGCGCGGGCGCAGCGTTTCAGTCCTTCGATGTCGGACCAGATCACGGCACCGCCTTCGCCGGTCGCGAAGGCCTTGGTCGCATGGAAACTGAGGACGACCGGCACGGTGCCGGTCAGGGTGGCCGGGTTCCGCAGCAGCGCTTCGAACGAGGCGGCGGCGTCGATCACGACCGGTACGCCGGTCGAGGTTGCGAAATCGGCCCAGGCTTGCTGATCGTGCGGGCGGCCATAGGGGGCGACCGCCAGCACGATGCCGGTGCGCGCGAGCCGATCGTGGTGGCGGAGGGCTGCAGGGTCGATCGCCCAGGTCGCCGGGTCGATATCGACGAAGACCGGGGTGTAGCCGCAGGCTTCGGCGGCCATGGCGGTGGCGACGAAGGTGTAGCCTGCGATCAGGGCGAAGGGCCGTGCGGGATCGGCCCGGCCCGTCTGGGCGAGGATCGCTGCCTGCAGGGCTGCGGTACCCGACGCGGCGGTGAGGACCGCGCATCCCGGTGCGGCGATCTGTTCGCGGAGCCGGGTTTCGAGCCGGCGGACCAGTTCGCCCCGGTTGGCGTAATGGCGGTTGGCGTCGATGATCCGCAGGTAGGGCAGCAGGGCATCGGCACTTGGCAGGAGTGCGCGATAGATCGGCACTGCCGGAGGGGCGTCGGCTGAGCCGATTGCGGGCCGGTCGGGCGACTGGACGCTCATGGGGGGTGATCGGCCCTGAATGATGGGATGCGGGCGTGGTTCACGCGGCCAACTGCCTGCGGATGTCCTGGAGTTCGGCGCGGCGCTCCGGGGTGACGTGCGGGAAGCTCATGTCGAGGGCTTCCAGAGCCTCGACGATGACCTGCGATACGATGAGCCGGGCGGTGTGCTTGTCATCGGCGGGGACCGCATACCACGGCGCGTGGGTGGTGCTGGTGGCCCCGAGACAGGCCTCGTAGGCGGTCATGTACTGGTCCCAGTATTTGCGTTCCTCGAGGTCGGCGGTGCTGAATTTCCAGTTCTTTGCCGGATCGTCGATCCGGTCGATGAAGCGGCGGCGCTGTTCGTCCTTTGAGAGATGCAGGAAGAACTTGATGATCTTGGTGCCGTTGGTGCTCAGGTGATGTTCGAGATCGACGATCGAGCGGTAGCGCGCGGGCCAGACTGCATCCGGCGGGTGTGGCGGGTCGGGCAGGGATTCGCTGGCGAGGATTTCGGGGTGGACGCGGGCGATCAGCACTTCCTCGTAATAGGAGCGGTTGAAAATACCGATCCGGCCCCGTTCCGGCAGGTCGCGCGTGGTGCGCCAGAGGAAATCGTGCTGGAGTTCGAGTGCGCTCGGGTGCTTGAAGCTGAACACCTGGCAGCCCTGCGGGTTGACGCCGGACATGACGTGCCGGATCACCCCGTCCTTGCCGGCGGCGTCCATCGCCTGAAAGATCAGCAGGATGGCGTGGCGGTTGGCGGCGTAGAGACGTTGTTGCAGGTCGCTGAGCCGTTCGACATGCCGCTTGAGCAGGCCCTTGTAGTCTTTTTTGCCCTTGAATGGCGGGTCGATCCGCGTCGGGTGGCGGCGGAGCTTGAAGCCGCTGCCGGGTTCGACGCGAAACGGCGTGGTCTCGATACGCATGTTGCCTCCCCTGCCAGCCGATCCCGCATGATGGCTGCTCCGATCCTGCACGCAATCGCGGGGTCAGCGCAACTCCGGATACCCAAGGGCCACGGCATCGGCGCGCATCGCGAGGATCGGGGCGTAATCGGCACGGGTGAGCATTTCAAGGCCGCGCCAATGGATCGCTTTGCCGGTGGCAACTGACGCTGCGCGGGCCAGCGCATCGCGCAGGCGGGCGAGCAGATCGGGTGAGGTGCCTGCGGCGGTGATGAGCGGCAGACCGGGGGTCAGGGGTGATCTGGCGAGGATGCGGGTGCCGGTGAGGGACGCGGGTTCGTAGCGGGCGAGCAGGCCGTGGGTGACACAGTCGATCGCGGCGACATCGGCGCGGCCCGATTGCAGCGCGGCGAGGCTGGCGCGGTGACTGGAAGTGACCTCGACAGCCGAGAAAAAGCGTGCGGTCCCGGTGGTCGGCGCGATCGGGGCGATCACGGCGCGCAGGGCGTTCATGCCGGACTGGCTGTTCCATCCGTTGATCGCGGCACGACGGTCCCGCAGGTCGGCCAGGGTGGCGGCGGGGGAGGATGCGGGGACGACGATCAGGCTGCGATAGAACGGGCCGTCGCATTCCGGGAGATCGTAACAGGGGGTTGCGACGAGTTGCACCTCGGGCAATTCGGTCATCAGCGGCAGGCCGCAGGTCTGGGCCAGTATCAGGTGGGGGTTGCGCCACACCTCATCGAGCGGGGCATCGTGGGACAGGCTTGCCGGGATCGGGGTATCGGCGTTGCGCAGCGTTTCGCTGACCACGTGCCAGAACCGGTCGAGCGCGGGGCCCAGCGCGGGGATGTCGTACATGCCGAGGCTCGCGACCGGTTCGGACATTGTGATCAATCCGGCGCGACGCGCAGGGTCGCGAAAAAATCGGCGATATCGGGGGGTTGGACGATGGCGCCGCGCACGAGATCGTCGAACCGGCGGATGAGGGCGCGGATATGTTCGGTCCAGGTGAAGACGAAATAGATGCCGCCGATGAACACCGCGGCACGCGCGGTGCCGAACACGGTGAACGGCACCGAATAGAGCTGGCGGCGATCGAACAGGAAGAGGCGGAAACTCGGGTAGAGGTCGGTGCCGAGAATCCGGATGCGGGCAATCTGGGCTTCGCGGTCGGCGGCGGAGAGCCCGGCCCAGATGCCACGGCCGGCCGCAAATTCCTCGATCGCCTGAACCGAGGCGCAGGCTTCGATTTCGGTTTCGGGGCGCTGGAGGTATTCGAGCCGGCTGGCCACGCTGTCCCAGCGCGGTGCGGCATCGCCGGCGGCGTTGCGATATTCGTGATGCAGGACCGCGCCGGTTTTGAGCAGATCGGGGAAGCCGACCGGGACCGTGCGGATTTTGGCGCCGGCGGCTTCGGTCATCCACTGGAACATCCGGTCGTCGATCGGCAGTCCGCCATCCGCTTCGATCTGCATGACTTCGCCGACGCTGGGCGGAGCACTCTGATCGGGGCCGTTCAGGCCGAGGAGCCAGTCGGTCGAGACGCCGCAGGCGAGGGCGATGGCGACCAGGGTTTCGGCGCGCGGCAGGCGGGGCGCGTGATCGCTGAGCAATTGGGTGAGGGTCGAACGATCGAGGCCCGCGGATCGGGCGAAAGCGGCCTGGGTGAGGCCGCGCCCGGCGATCAGTTCGAGCAGGCGGTCGCGGAAGGCCGGGGCGGAGATCCGGCGATCAGGGGGCACTGGAGATCGATATCATCATGATGTTTGAAATATCAGCAAATGGCGTGATCTGTCTACATCTCGCACATATCGAACAGTTCGTTTCGCTGATAGGATCGAGCGATTGCAACTGGCTGGAGATTGGGTCTTGGACTGCCCTGAACGATCGGTGTCGCGGATCGAATGGCCGACCCTCGCGCTTGGTGCGGTAATTTATGCGATGTTTGTCGGTCTCACGTGGTTTTACGCGTTGCTGCCATGGCCGGTGGTGGTGATCGGGGGCGGGGTTGTCGTGGCATGGCACGGATCGTTTCAGCATGAGTTGATCCATGGGCATCCGACCCGCCTGATCTGGCTCAATCGGGCGCTCGGACTGCCGGGTCTGGCGCTGTTCCTGCCGTACGACCGGTACGCGGCACTCCACATTGCACATCATCGCGACGATGTGCTGACCGATCCGCTCGAAGACCCCGAGACGTATTATTGGACCGCAGCCTCGTGGACGGCTTTGCCGATCTGGGCGCGCGCCATCGTCACCGCCTCATCCTGCCTCGCCGGGCGTCTGGTGTTCGGACCGGTGTGGATGATCGCGCGGTTCCTGCAGGCGGAGGTCGGGCGATGGCGGCGGAATGAACCGGGGGTTCGGCGGGCGTGGGCGTGGCATCTGCCGGTGGCGGGGCTGATATTGGGTTGGGTATGGGGGATCTGCGGCATCGATCCGGCGCATTATGCCTTGATGTTCGTGCTTCCGGGGACTTCGTTGTTGATGATCCGGTCGTTCGCCGAGCATCGCGCGGCACCGGATGCCGACCGGCGGACCGCAGTGGTGGAACAGGCCGGCCTGTTCGGATTGTTGTTCCTGTTCAACAATCTGCATGCCGCTCATCATGAACGACCGGGCATCCCGTGGTATCGGCTACCGCGCTGGTATCGGGGCGAGCGCGAACGGCTCCTTCAGAAAAATGGTGGCCTGATGTATCGGGGCTATGCCGAGGTGGTGAAGCGCTACTTCCTTCACCACCACGACCAGATCGTTCATCCTTACCGACCCTAATTCACGAGCCGCTGCTTTTCGAGCCCGATGCCTTGCCGGGGTTGGTTTTGCCGTCGGCGGAGGTGCCGTTCATGCCGGTGGAGCCGATATTCGACGCCCCTTTGGCGACGACGGTGAAGGCGATGTTTCGGATCTGACGGTTCATGGTGTAATCTTTTGTTTAGGGATCACATTTTGGCGTCGGGCGGAACCGGCTCAACCGGTTTCGTCTGTCGGCGCGATGAAACACAGGTGAGTGAGCGATGAATTTCGAAATGCTGAAGACCGAAATCCACGGGCGGGTCGCGCTGGTCCGGCTCGATCGCCCCAGCGCGCTCAATGCGCTGTGCGACCAACTGATGGGTGAGCTCGGAACCGCGTTGAGGGATTTCGACGCTGATCCCGCGATCGGCGCAATCGTGCTGACCGGCTCGGACCGCGCATTTGCCGCCGGGGCGGATATTCGGGAAATGCAGTCCCGCAGCTTCCCCGATACTGCCATGAACGACTTCATCGGCGCGACCTGGGAAGTGGTGACGACGATCCGCAAGCCGGTCATCGCGGCGGTTGCGGGTTATGCGCTGGGGGGCGGCTGCGAACTCGCGATGATGTGCGACATGATCATTGCCGCCGATACCGCGAAATTCGGCCAGCCGGAGATCAATCTCGGGGTGATACCCGGCGCCGGAGGAACCCAGCGGCTGACCCGCGCGATCGGCAAATCGAAGGCGATGGACATGGTTCTGACCGGGCGGATGATGGATGCCACCGAAGCCGAGCGGGCCAATCTGGTCGCGCGGGTGGTGCCGGCCGGTGAGCTTGTGGCGGAAGCCCTGCGGGTTGCCACCACCATCGCATCGCTCTCGCCGGTCGCGGTGGCGCTGGCCAAACGCAGCGTTTCGCGGGCGTTCGAAACGACTCTGGCCGAGGGTGTCGCTTACGAGCGCGCGGTGTTTCTGGCCCTGTTCGGCACGCCGCATCAGCGCGAGGGGATGGCGGCGTTTCTGGAGAAACGTAAACCAGACTTCATCTGAACGAAGGTTTTCATCCTTGCGCCCCCATCCTATTTCCTTGCGATGAACGATCGAACGAACGACCGGGATACCGGCCCGGTGCCTGAGCCGGCTGATATGCTGCTCCGGCGGATCCCCGGAACACCCGAGATGGACCGGCACCATGGCCCGATGAGCAGCGGGGTCACCGCACGCGGGATGGTGGACCAGACCGCCGATGATCTGACCGGCAGGCCGGCCGTGACCCATTGGGTGGAATCCCAGATCAGCGAGCCGGGGCTGGGCGCACGCGGCAACGTGTTTTTTGCCGCCGTGGCGATGACCCGGATGCCGATGATCATCGCCGATCCGAACATCGAGGACTGCCCGATCGTGTTCGCGAACGGCGCATTCCTTGACCTGACCGGCTATGCCGAGGATGAGTTGCTCGGCCGGAACTGTCGTTTCCTGCAGGGCGCGCGCACCGACCGGGATATGGTCGACCAGATCCGCATGGCACTCCGGGAGCGCAAACCGTTCGCCGGTGAGATCCTCAACTACCGCCGTGATGGCACGGCATTCTGGAACGCGCTCTTCATTGGGCCGATCTATGGCGATGATGGCGAATTGCTGTATTTTTTCGCGAGCCAGCTCGACATCACGCGGCGTCGTGCCTCGGAGGATGCGTTCCGGCAATCGCAGAAAATGGAGGCGATCGGCCAGCTGACCGCAGGCCTCGCGCATGATTTCAACAACATGCTGCAGGTCGTGATGGGAAATCTGGAAATCGCCCGGATGCGGATCGAGCAGTCACCCGAAGCGGCGGCGGCGGCGATCGAACGGGCGGATCGCGGCGCGCGGCAGGCAGCGAAAGTGACCGGGCAGTTGCTCGCTTTCGCCCGCAAGACCAGGCTTGAGCCACGCCCGACCAACCTGAACAGTTTGATCACCGAATTCGGCGAAATGGTCGCGCGAACGCTCGGCGAGGGCATCACCATCGACCTCAGGCTCGACCTCGCATTGCCGCCATGCACGGTCGATCCCGGCCAGGTCGAGATGGCGCTGCTCAATGTGCTGGTCAACGCGCGGGACGCGATGCCGGACGGCGGCGTCGTCACGATCGGGACGGGAGTGCAGACCCTGGGCGCCGACACGGTCGATCCCGGGAATCACTTGCCGCCGGGGCGGTATGTCGTGCTGTCGATTTCGGATCGTGGCGAGGGGATGGACCCTGAAGTGCTGCGCCGTGCCACCGAGCCGTTCTTCACCACCAAAGGGCCGGGTCGAGGGACCGGGCTGGGTCTTGCGATGGTCCACGGGTTTGCCCGGCAATCGGGCGGGCGGCTCGAAATCGAAAGCGAACTCGGCAGCGGGACGACGATGCGGTTGCTGTTTCCGGAATCGCGGTCGGCGGTGCGTTCGCAGGCGAGCCCGGTCCCGGCGGCGAGCGTCGGTGGCAGGGAAACGATCCTGCTGGTCGATGATAGCGAAGATGTCCGCGATATCGCCGAAAGCCAGCTTACATCGCTCGGCTATCGGGTCATGACCGCCGATAGCGGGGCTGCTGGCTTGCTGCGGCTCGAACAGGCGCTGCAGGAAGGATCGGACGTTGATCTGCTGTTCACTGACATTGTGATGCCCGGTGGCATGAACGGTCTGGCCCTGGCCGAGCGGGCGCTTCAACGGGTGCCCGGTTTGCGGGTGTTGCTCGCCACCGGATATATCGAGGATCTGGTCGCGCAGGGGCCACGCGCCCACGGGATGGACGTGTTGGGCAAACCCTACCGGCAGGCCGAACTCGCGGCCCGTGTGCGTGAGGCGCTCGATCGGCCCTCTCGTCCGCAGGATCCGGCGGCACAGCAAGCGCGACCGCATAAAAGGGGTTAAGCTCCGGTCAGCGCCGCAACAGGGTGTTTGCGACACTGACCGGCAGCGAGGTCAGGCGGCGCGACCGGGCTTGCCGGTGCGGGTCTCTCCGGTAGGCGATGGTTTCGCCGGAGGAGGTGCGGGCGGGTTTTTGATTTCCGTTTCAGCCTGATGCCAGAATTCGTCATCGCGATCGGCGGGCGAGCCGGCGTCCTGCCACAGGCGATAGGCACGCTCGCGGATCGACTGATGCCGGTCGGAGTCGTCATGGTTGTCGTCAGGTTGACTGGGGGGCTGGTCGGGTTCGACGAGGGACATGGTGCGGTTCCTTGCTCTGATCTGTTCGCGCCGCGTGGCCTCGGGTCGACCGGCGCGGCATTGCCGATATGGAAAGGACGCCATGACGCGGCAATCGGAGGATTGATGAATTCCAGGAGAGGCAATCCGTGATCAATATTATACCAACCTGCCTATCCAATGACCGCTTTGATCCAGTCTCGTTGGGTGATCGAAGCGATTTTTTCTGGCATCTGCATGAACTTGTTCCAGGCGTTTCGGCAGGCGGCGAGGATTTCGTCGTAGCTGTTCCAGACCTGATGGCTTAGGAAGTTGCCACGCAGAAATTGCCAGATGTTTTCGACGGGGTTGAGCTCTGGGGAATAGGGCGGCAGCGCAAGCAGGCTGATGTTGTCGGGCACTGGCAAACGTTCGCCAGCTTGATGCCAGCCGGCGCCATCGAGCACCAGCACGGCGTGCGCGCCAGGCGCGACCTGCGTGCTGATTTCCCGAAGATGTTCTGCCATCGCCTCGCTATTGACTGCCGGCATGATGATGGCGGCACCAATACAGCGTTTTGGGCAGACGGCACCAAACAGATAGGCGGAGTCATGGCGATTGTCGCGCACAGCCAGTGGTCGAGACCCCCGCTCTGCCCAGACATAGGTCAGGGTTCCCTTCTGACCGACACGGGCTTCATCGGCGAACCACACCTCGATCGGCTTACGGGTCGCCGTGGCCGGGATCGCCGCCGCTACCAGGCCAGCGA
>Ga0315298_1002067_pt1 | contig 35244 bp, 29 predicted proteins | sample WHS_1_MG_FD_203077 | JGI IMG/M metagenome (GOLD analysis project Ga0315298, IMG submission 203077) | Extremophilic microbial mat communities from Washburn Hot Springs, YNP, Wyoming, USA - WHS_1_MG | ecosystem: Environmental > Aquatic > Thermal springs > Hot (42-90C) | place: USA: Wyoming...
GAGGTATATGCGTTGCGCGACCTCAAAGTGAACGCGATCGAGTAAGGGGAAAAGCACGAGGTCGGAGCAAGGGGGTAGGGAGATTTCCAGGAATCAGAGATTAAGCAGGCCGAAAGACTGGCGATGGTGTTCGGCGATGGGGGATTGTTGTTGTGTACGGTCGTTGATCGTGTCGGCAGTGTGGTGATTGGGGATAAATCCGGGGTTTCAGTGGCGTTGACCGGGGCTGAGGCGGCATTTTGGCGGCATTCCTGAACTTTCCGATGGTTGTTTGGTGCGGTTGGGGGCTGTTTTGTGCCGGCGGCGCAAATAGAGGGACAGACACGATATGTGGCCCGGCTGATCGGCGCCGGGGGCGACCGAGGCAAATAGAGGGACAGACACGATATGTGGCCCGGGCCGCCAGACTTTCGACACGCCGGACCCGACCAAGCGCAGGTCTGGCGGTTCCAAGCCAGCTGTGACGCCCAGATATGGGGACTGGCACGATGTCCGGTATACCGATCAGGAACGTTCAACGTGAAACGTTCAACTCTCAACTTTCGACGGGGTGACCGAAAGGGCGCATGGTGACCGGGATATGGGGACAGACACGGTGTTTTGCCGGTCGGCGGTGCAAATAGAGGGACAGACACGATATTTGACCTGTCTCATTGCCACCGGGGGCAACGGAGTGGCCTCGGACAGCGCGGCGTGACGGAGCGCCGAGCTTGCAATGAACGTATTTACCTCGCCGCGATCATTCGGCTGCGGCTGCGCCGCGCTGTTTAAGGTTCTGCGAAAGAGCATGATCGATGGCCGGTTGGGATTGGACTTGCGAGGATGGACGGGTTGCGGTACTGATAGCGGTGTCGGCGCTTTGGGCTCTCCCGGAAGATTGGGATGGGACAGCCCGAGCGCCAAATTCACTTATTTGAGAGGACATAAGAACAGATGGCAGTAAAGAAAGTAGCAATATTGACGGCAGGTGGATTGGCGCCCTGCCTTTCGTCGGCGATTGGAGCTTTGATCGAAGCATACGACCGCGTGGCAAAGGGCGTTGAAATCATTTGTTACAAGGACGGGTACAAGGGCTTGTTGTTGGGGGACAAGTATGTTGTTGATGCCGAGGTGCGAGCAAAGGCGCATTTGCTCCACCGTTACGGCGGAAGTCCAATCGGGAACAGCCGCGTCAAGCTGACCAACGTCGAGGATTGCCTCAAGCGGGCCCTGATAAAGGAAGGGCAGGACCCTCAGGAGGTTGCAGCAGATCAACTGATCAAGGACGGTGTGGATGTGCTGCACACGATTGGCGGCGACGACACCAACACCGCGGCAGCAGAATTGGCAAAGTACATGGAGAAAAACAAGGAAGGGTACAATCTGACTGTTGTCGGGCTTCCGAAGACAATCGACAACGACGTTTATCCGATTCGGCAGACTCTTGGCGCATGGACAGCCGCAGAACAAGGCGCACGGTTCTTTGAAAACGTTGTTGCCGAACACAGCGCCAACCCGCGAATGTTAATCGTCCACGAGGTTATGGGGCGGAACTGCGGTTGGTTGACGGCTTACACCGCCCGCATTTACCGATCGAGGCTGAACAGGAAAGAGTTTCTTCCGAGCATTGGCCTGACCCGGGAACGGCGGGAGGTGCACGGTATTTTTGTGCCTGAAATGGGTTTTGACATTTCGTCCGAAGCCGAGCGTTTGCGCCGTGTCATGGACGAGCACGATTGCGTGAACATATTCGTGTCAGAGGGCGCCGGGGTTGAATCGATTGCCGCAGAAATGGAGAGCCGCGGCGAAAAGCTGCCACGCGATCCGTTTGGTCATATCAAATTGGACGCGGTTAATGTCGGTGCGTGGTTTGGAAAGCAGTTTGGCACCATGATCGGGGCTCAGAAAACACTGGTGCAAAAGAGCGGGTATTTCTGCAGGTCGGCTGCTCCCAACGCCAAAGACCTCGAGCTGATTCGCCGCTGCTGCGAAAAGGCCGTCGAATGCGCATTGGCCGGAGTTAGCGGAGTCGTTGGCGAAGATGAAAAAGCCAAAGGCGAACTTCGTGCGATCGAATTTGATCGTGTGAAAGGCGGCAAGCCGTTCGACATTGACACCCGATGGTTCCTTGATCTTCTCCTCGACATAGGTCAGAAGGTCGGGCCAAAGGTTGCTGTCAAGCGGACCGAAGAGTAAGGGCAATTGATGCCAGACTGGTTGACCGCGGTCATATTGGGCGTGGTCGAGGGAGTCACGGAGTTTCTTCCGATTTCCTCGACCGGCCACCTGCTTCTTGTGGAGCATTGGTTGCCTCCCGGCGCTCAATTCCTCAGAGACGAGCTGTTCACGGTTATTGTCCAGCCCGGCGCTGTGGCGGCTGTTCTTCTGATTTTTTGGAAACGGCTGGTCAACCTCGGTCGCGATTGGCGCAAACCCGAATCGCGTGATTACATTGCAAAGCTTTTTGTTGCGTTCGGGATTACGGTTGTTGGGGGGTATTGCCTGAAGAAGTTTGGGTGGCGGCTCAACAAGGAGAGCGTGACGGCAGTTGCACTTGCGACGTTGATTGGTGGGATTCTGTTTTTGGCAGTTGAAGCGTGGCTCAAACACCGACCAACACACGACAATGTAACATGGCCGATCGCACTCGCCGTTGCCGGGGGGCAACTGTTGGCTGCGATATTCCCCGGCCTGTCGCGGTCCGGTGCAACAATTCTGGTGGCGCTGGTGCTCGGTCTTCGCCGAGCACCAGCCACGGAGTTTTCGTTCATGCTTGGGATTCCCACGTTAACAGCGGCAGCAGCCAAGGAACTTATGGACGCGCGCGAGTCCCCACCGCCGTACCCGATCGATTGGTGGTTGGTTGCGGTTGGGATTCTTGTGGCAGCCGTGACGGCTTTCATTTCCGTCAAATGGCTGTTGCGTTTTGTCCAAACACACACGTTTGTCGGGTTCGGATGGTATCGAGTGGTCCTTGGCGGGATTGTCCTGCTGTTTGGCCGATGACGCTTTCGAGCGTACGAACTGCATTGTTTCAAGCTTCGGCGCAAAGTGCCACGAGCGGCAAGCGGACGAAGGCCTTTACATCCGTTCCGTGGTTTCGATGCCGAGGACCTCGAGTCCTTGCCGAAGGACACGTGCGGTTAGATCACAAAGCGCGAGCCGGCACGAGCGAATCGGTTCGGGCGCCTTCAGTACCGGGCAGTTCTCGTAGAAATCAGTGAAGTGCCCTGCGAGTTCGAACAGGTAGTTGCAAAGGTAGTTGGGGCGGTACTCGCTGGCGACTACTTCGAGGACAAGACCGAAATTGAGGAGATGTTTGGCGAGGTGCAGTTCGTGATCGGATTCGAGTGTGAATCCGGCAAAGGTGGTTTGTTGACAGCTTGATTCCTTGGCGGGGGCATCGGTTCTTTTCCTGAAAATGCTGCGGATGCGCGTGTAAGCGTACTGGAGGTATGGCGCGGTGTTACCGTTCAGGGCGAGCAACTTGTCCCAATCGAACACGTAATCGCTCTGGCGGTTGGGCAGGAGATCGGCGTACTTGACAGCGCCGATTCCGATGATTCTTGCGATTTGGCGGCGTTCTGATTCCGGAAGATCAGGTTGTTTTTCATCGACGATTTTGAGTGCGCGTTCCTCGGCTTCATCGAGCAGGTCTGCCAACTTGACCGTGTCGCCCGACCGCGTTTTGAAAGGCTTGCCGTCAGGGCCAAGGATGGAACCGAACCAGACATGTTCGAGTTTTACGCGATCGGCTTCTTCAGAATACCAACGACGGAATATGGCGAAGATTTGTTTGAAATGGAGCTGCTGGCGGGCGTCGGTGACATAGATGATCTCGTCCGGGTGCCATGTCTTGATGCGGTAAGCGAGCGTGGCAAGGTCGGTGGTGGCGTAATTTGCGGCGCCGTCGCTCTTGAGTATGATGGCCGGATGCGGTTCGAGTTCGGGGTCGCCGTCGAAGAACACAACCATTGCGCCTTCGCTTTCGCGAGCGATGCCGCGTTGGACAAGATCGCGGACAACATCGGCCAGCATCGGATTGTAAAAACTTTCGCCGAGAGTATGGTCGAAACGAATGCCGAGGCGCGCGTACATTGCATCGAACTGCACCTGGGAGCGCGCGGTCATTTCACGCCAAATTGCAAGGTTTTCCGGATCGCCGCTCTGGAGTTTCACAAGCTCTTGTCGGGCGGATTCGAGGACATCAGGGTTTGATTCGCAAGCGGCGTTGACGAGTTTGTAGATGCGTTCGAGTTCTGCACCCGGGTCGCGCTCGAGGGCGGCCCGGTCGAGATGATTTTTCCATCCGACAATGAGTTTGCCGAACTGTGTGCCCCAGTCACCTATGTGATTATCTGTGACGACCTTGTGGCCCAGCAATCTCAGTACTCGGGCGAGGCAATCGCCAAGGATTGTGGATCGGATATGGCCGACGTGCATTGGTTTGGCCACGTTGGGAGAACTGAAATCGACGATAACCGTGCGTGGCGACCGGCTTCGATCAAAGAAGAGGTGTTCGCCTGCGGCAGCGCGTTCGAGCACGGAGACAACTGCAGATGGTTTCAGCCTGAAATTGACAAAGCCCGGCCCCGCTATTTCCGGAGGGGCACATAAATCTGCGACGTCGAGCTTTGCCGTCACGTTTTGTGCGAACTGGCGGGGATTGAGCTTGCGCGCCTTGGCGATCCCAATGAGCGCGCTGGTTTGCAGGTCGCCGAATGCCGGATTCGGGCATGGGCGGACCATGATTGTTGATGTATCAACGTCCGGCAGCACTGAAACTGCGGCTTCTCGGAGGCGCTGTTCAATTAATCGAGCTAACATTACAGGAGTAAGTCACGGGGGCGATTGTGGGCCCGCAATTTGAAATCCGCAAAACATTGCGTTGGGCGATATGCTCAATCTTTTGCTGCTGCTTTTTTGGACATACTGCTATTTTGCTGCGGCATTCTGTTTGATAATGGCATACATGGATTCGGCATCCGGGGCCTGTTCGAGTGCCTGGCGGAACTCTTTTCTGTGCAGCAGTTTCGCAATGTCTGCGAGTGTGTGGAGGTGCTTTTGGAACTGGCCTTGCGGAACCAGGAACAGCATGACCAAAGTGACAGGCTGATTGTCGAGTGCATCGAAATCGATGCCCTTTGAAGACCGGCCAAATGCGCCAACCACATCCTGGATCAAATCAGTCGAGGCATGGGGGATCCCAATGCCGTAACCGATCCCGGTGCTCATCGAGCTTTCGCGTTTGCGCACCACGCCAGCGATGGCGTCCCGGTGTTGAGGCTGGATTTTGCCGGCCCTAACAAGGCAATCGATGAGCTCGTCAATTGCCTCCCATCGGTTGTTGGCCTTGAGGTCAATGACAATTGTTGACGGGTCTAGTATGTCGCCCAGCGTCATAGTCCAGTTATAGATGCGCCATTTGGCGGCAGAACCGGTCTTTTTTCAAGTGTTAATTGGGCGGCGAAGGCAATTTTGTGATTGCAGCAAATGGGCAGGCATTGCCAGCCTTGAAAAGCAGGCCGCCTCGAGCAACACAGCAGAACGGAGGCAGGCGCGTTGTTTGGTTGATTACCAATACTGAGCGATGATTCATAGCGAAGGCACCACTGATACAACCGGATTTCGGGTTGGCGATCGGCACGTGGTAAGGATCCATGACGTGGCATTTGGCGGGGAGGGCGTTGGGCGGATTGGGGATTTTGTGGTGTTTGTGCCTTTCGTGATTGAGGGTGAGGAAGTGGAGGTTGAGTTGACCGAGGTCAAACGGCAGTTTGCCCGAGGTCGATTGGTAGAAGTGCGTGCTGCTGCTTCGGCGCGTGTTCAACCTCGATGCCGATACTTCGGCCAATGTGGGGGTTGTCAGTACCAGCACATCGCGTACGAGGAACAACTGCGATTAAAGCGCAAGCAGGTGCAAGACTTGCTGCTGCGCGTTGGGCGGTTTGGGGGGACTGAAGTACTTCCGGTGATACCGTGTCCGGAACCGTACGGGTACCGGAACAAGCTCATGGTGCGAACCCAGTGGAACAAAGTTGAGCGGAGACTGGTTATGGGGTTCCTGAGACATGACAGTCGTTTGGTGGTGGACGTTGAAGAGTGTTCGATAGCGGAACCGGTTCTTAACGCCGAACTCAGGAAAGCCCGGCTGTCACCCCCGCCACGCGGGGGGCTTAAAGTGCTGTTGAGAACAATCCCGACCGGGTGGGAAGTTCCTGCAGACTCATTCTTTCAAACCAATCGGTTCATGCTGTCGGCGTTGGTTGAGACTGTTAAAAAATTCATCCATGACAGCGAAGTGGAATACCTGGCTGACATTTACTGTGGGGTGGGTTTTTTCGCGGTCGAGGTTGCCCGGGCATTGAAAGGGTTTGTCGGGATTGAATGTGATCAGCGGGCGATCAAGGCAGCGCGGAAAAATGCTGAGGCGCACGGGGTTGCGAACGGGCGGTTCATTGTCGGCCTTGCCGAGGAGAGATTGCCGGAGGTGCTGAGCGGGCTTGATCCGGCTCGGACGGCTTTGATTTTGGACCCGCCCCGTGTTGGCTGTGACTTGCGGGTAATACACCAGATCAGGGCTGTCCACCCCGTCCAGGTGCTGTACGTGTCGTGTAATCCGGCAACCATGGCGCGGGATTTGAACACTTTGTGTTCGGAAGGACTCTACAAGGTAATGCGAGTACAGCCTTTGGACATGTTTCCGCAGACGCAACACATGGAGTGCGTCGCGGATGTCCGCTTGCAGGCTGCGGGTGATGGAGCGGTGATCGGCCGCGATGCCGCAGCGATTTGTAAGGGGTCCGATCAGACTGGTCTTGCCAAAACACCGTAATTCAGGTTCAACTCAGTCCGCAACTTATATGGAACAAAAGGAGAAATCGCCGTTTGGATTCGTGCAAACGCAGCTCCCGTGGGTCATTGGAGCATGCGCCCTGGTTCTTTATTTTGTTACCGTGAACCGGTGGGCGCGTTGGGAAAGCCTGCCGACTTTGATCAGGGTTACCGGGATCGAGCCCGGTCCGGTGGTGTCGGCGCCGTTGTTGTTTCTGTTGACGTACCCGATCAGGTGGCTGCCTGTTGGTGTGCAGCCGGTGGCGCTGAACCTTTTGTCAGCGGTGTTGGCGGCGCTGACACTTGTTTTGTTGGCGCGGTCAGTGGCTGTATTGCCTTACAATCGCACCGCCGACACCCGGCACCTCGAACGGAATGAGTATTCCTTTTTGACGCATCCGCCTGCGTGGCTTCCGCCGGTGTTTGCTGTTCTGCTGTGCGGTCTGCAAATCACGTTCTGGGAACACGCAACTGCCGGCACAGGAGAAATGCTGGACTTGCTGTTGTTTGCGTACGTGACGCGCTGTTTGCTGGAGTACAGGCTGGATGGGGAGGACCGGTGGCTTTACAAGTTCGCATTCGTTTATGGGTTGGCTGTGACCAACAACTACGGGATGATCGCATTCATCCCGTGTTTCCTGATTGCGCTGATTTGGATAATGGAGGCTGATTTCTTCCGGCTGCCGTTTTTGGCCAAGATGGTCGGGTTCGGTTTCTGCGGGCTGTTGCTGTACCTTGTGCTGCCGATTGTGAACGTGATAGGGTCGGCTGAAACCGGGGGGTTCTTGGCGCAATTGCGCACCGTTGTCGGAAATCAGAAGGGCATGCTGCTGGCGTTCAGGCCGTACACGTATGTACTGTTGCTGTTATCCTTCACCTCATTGTTGCCTCTGGTGATAATAGGGATTCGCTGGTCGGCCGGACAAGGCGATCACAGTGCAGCGGGAGCTGCGACCGCGACATGGATTTTGAGGATTGTCTATGCTTTTCTGTTTGTGGCGTGCGTGAGCATATTCTTCGACACGAAATGGAGTCCACGGGTACTGGGCGCGGGTTATGCGCTGTTGCCGTTCTATTATTTGGCGGCGTTGTGCGCGGGGTATTTTGCGGGTTATTTTCTGTTGATTCTCAGTACGGGCGGAGCAAGGCCATTGCCCCGACAGGAACCGGTTCCAAAGACTATTCGACCGGGTGGCGTGATTGTGGCAATCGCATGCGCTGTCTGTGCGATTGTACTTGCACAACGCAATCTGCCTCTGATTTCGCTCGGCAACGGGAAAGCACTTGGGCGGTTTGCTGATCTCTTGATCCAGACCTTGCCCGAAACACCCGCATACGTTATTGCAGACTCGCCCGGCGAGCTGATGCTGGCGCAGGGCCGGTTGCACAAGAAAGGCGCGGTTAACAGGCACGTTCTCATCAATTCTTCCCTGCTCAATTACGGTGCATACCACAGGCATCTTTCGAAACGTTATGGTCAGCGTTGGCCGTTGAACTTGGACCCTGAGGAGGCAAAAGGGATTTTGCGGCCGATGGCTGTGAACGCAGTCCTGACCGCGCTTGCACGCAGCAATGAAGTCTATTATCTGCATCCGAGCTTTGGCTATTTCTTTGAAAACCTTCAAGCCCGGCCGAAGGGAATGACCTACCTTCTCAAGCCGTACCCGAACGACTCGCTGTTGCCCCCGCCGTTGACCCAGAGCGAACTTGAGGAAAACAGGAAGTTCTGGGAATCGGCGGAGCCTGTTGTCCGGGGTGTGCAGGTGCAGCGATCGCAGGTACCGGCGGACCGGGAATGGTTGCGCCAGTTGTGTTCGCGGGCGCTCAACGCATGGGGGGTGACCTTGCAGCAGCATGGGCAAACAAAAGAAGCTGAGAAATGGTTCAAACTGGCTGTGGACATCAACCCCAAGAACATCCCTGCCGCTGCGAATCTGGCTTTCAACGCACGATTGCAGGCCGAGAGCGTTTTGAAAGACTTCGACGTGGTCAAAGCCGCGGAACAGATTGGAAAAGAAAACCAGAACCTCGAGAGTATTCTTCTTGGTTTTGGGCCGTTTGACGAGCCGGCATGGTTATACAGGATCGCAATGAACTTCATGCAAGCCAGCCTGTTCAGGCAGTCTCTGATCACGTTTGACCGGCTGCACAAGCTGATGCCCAACAACACAACCGTTGACATTTGGCGGATGACCACCGAGTTGATGACACGGTTCGGCATGGGAGATGTTGCAAACGCAGAAAAACAGGCTCTGGCACTTCACACCAAGTACCCAAAGGAAGACAGCGTTCTGGAAGCGCTCACGCAGATGTACCTGATGACCGCCCGGTTCTCGAATGCGCTTCAAATCGTCGAGGAACAGGTTGCGCTGGATGCGTCGAACAGACGGGCTTTGTTGAACAAGGCTGCAGTTTGCATCCACCTGAAACAATACACCAACGCGGTGGCCGCACTTGACAAGCTTTTGTCGCTGGAACCTGAAAGTGCTCCTGCTCTGTTGAATCGGGCAATAGCATACTTGCAGATGGGAAATCTCGACCGGGCCAAACAGGATTATGAGGCCGTGTACAAGGTGTTGCCCACATCGTACCCGGTTCTGTTCGGGCTGGGCGAAGTCGCATACAGGCGCAACGACAAGCCCAATGCCCTCAAATATTACGAAGAGTACTTGAAGCACGCTCCAAAGGACACCGAAGAATACAAGCAGATTTCCGACCGGGTAAACGACTTGCGTGCGGGAAAGTAATCGCAGGCCCGACCTCGCCACTTGATCTGATGCCCGGGCACAGCCAATTCTTGCAGAACGGCGGGGTGCGATTGTGGACGGCCTTTGTGCCGGGCCGGTGAAGAGCATCCCTGCCATGGAGCGCAGGTGAGATTTGTTTTGCGTAATGCGCGTGGTTCACATCATCACCCGCCTCATTGTTGGAGGTGCACAGGAGAATACGATTGCCACGGTATTGGCCCTCCGGAAGCGCCCGGGCGTGGAGGTGATTTTGTTTGCAGGCCCAACCACCGGACCTGAGGGATCGTTGGAATCAAGAGTCCGCGATGTTCCCGGTTTGTTCACGCTCATCCCGTCATTGGTTCGTCCTCTGAATCCGTGGAAAGACGTGGTGACCTTGGTTGTGTTGAGTCGCAAGCTCAAATCAATCAGGCCGGACCTTGTGCACACGCACAGCGGCAAGGCGGGGTTTGTCGGCAGGCTCGCAGCGCGGCTGGCGAGGGTTCCTCTCGTTATCCATACCATCCACGGGCCGTCCTTTGGGCCTTTTCAAGGGACGTTGCCGAACGCGATTTATTTGACAGCGGAGCGAATGGCGGGCCGCGTGACGGATCATTTTGTTGTTGTGGCTGATGCCATGAAAAGGTTGTACCTCGATGCCGGCATCGGACGACCGGATCAGTACACGAGAATTTTCAGCGGGTTTGACCTCGGACCGTTTCTTGCGGCTCGCAATGACATTGCTCTGAGGAGACAGCTTGGCCTTGCCGCCGACGATTTCGTTGTTGGAAAGATAGCGAGGCTGTTCAAACTCAAGGGACATCACGATCTTTTGGCAATCGGCCCGGACATTGTGAAGGAACATCCCAAACTGAAATTTCTTTTTGTTGGCGACGGGGCGTGGCGTGGGCGGCTCGAACGCGAGTTTGCCGAAGCGGGTTTGGGTCAGCACGTCAGCTTTGCCGGGTTGGTGCCGCCTGAAGAGGTCCCGCGATACCTTGGTGTCATGGATGTTGTGGTGCATCTGTCCAGACGTGAAGGATTGCCCAGAGCGTTGCCTCAGGCACTGGCAGCAGGAAAACCTGTGCTGGCCTGCGACTGCGATGGGGCCGCTGAAGTCTGCATTGATGGACACACAGGGTTCCTCGTCAGAGCAGGTGACCTTGATTGTTTGAAATCCCGATTGCTCGAATTGGCGCGGAACAGAGATTTGCGTGAACGCTTTGCACAGAACGGACGGGAAATGGTGCAGCGGTGTTTCAGCGTCGATCGCATGATTGACGAGTTGCACCAGCTTTACCTGCGCCTGCTGGCGGAGAAGCCGGGCGGCCCGAAGCCCAAGGACCAATGACCGTGTTCTTTTCATTCCCCACTTTGGTGTACCTCATCGCCGCCGGGGCAGGTTTGTTCACAACCGCCATCTCATTGCCAGCATGGCGGCGGTGGTGCGTGCGGACCGGCGTTGTCGATGACCCGGGACACAGAAAAATCCATTCGGAACCGATTCCGCTGGCTGGCGGATTGGCAGTGTTGACGGGTTTGGTTGTTCCGCTCGCGGCAGGGTTGGCCGCTTTGCGTGTGGGATTGTTTGATCCGACAACTGTGAGTGTTCTGGCGCATGGTTTCGACCGGCGGCAATTGCAGTTGATTGCGGTTGTTGCAGGCGCGCTGGGAATGGTGTTCCTTGGCTGGTTGGACGACCGCTACGAACTTCGACCGTTGTTGAAGTTTGCCGGGCAGGTTCTGGTGGCTCTTGTCGTGGCAATAGCGGGGGTTCGGATAACCCTTTTTGTGCCGAGCATCGTGTTCAGCGTGGCGGTCACTGTTCTGTGGATTGTGACTCTCACCAATGCCCTCAATTTCATGGATAACATGAACGGACTTTGTGCGGGTCTGGGATTAATTGGCGCCTTTTGTTTTGGAATGAAATCGGCGCTGGCCGGACAGTATCTTGTTGCGCTACTGGGTTTCTTGTGTGTGGGGGCTCTGATGGGTTTTTTGCCATACAACTTCCCACGTGCAACGGTGTTCTTGGGCGACGCCGGAAGCCATCTGGTCGGGTACCTTTTGGGCGTGTTGGCCATACTTCCCCACTTTTACACAAAAGAAAATCCGACTGCATTGGCGGTGCTGAACCCGTTGCTTATTCTTGCCGTGCCGCTGTTTGATCTGATCTCGGTGGTTCTGATAAGGTGGAAGGCCGGCCGACCCTTCTACGTCGGCGACACAAATCATCTGTCGCACCGGCTTGTGCGAAAGGGGTTGAGCCAAACGACGGCGGTGTTGGTCATTTGGTTGCTCGCGGCGATTTGTGGTGCGACGGCTTTTCTTTAATTGACGCGCATTCAGTTCGCGCTTGAACCGCCAAGTGACGGCTTGCATGTGCACCGAAAGTAATGGCAGGGTTTTTGCCGCAATATGACAAACAGTTCTCTTTACACCCGCCGGGAATTCATGAGTGTCACAATGCTTGGGGCGCTCGGGACTGGTGCGTTTGGTGGCATGGGGCGCGCCTCAGAACTTCAGCAATGGGATCCTGACAAACCGTTGCGAAGGCTGGGCAGGCCATTGCGAGTGCAGCCGGTTCTGATGTACAAGCTGCCAACGCCAAGACCGCAGACATCGTGGAAATCGTGGGGAGGTGTTCAAACCGAGAACGCAGTGGGTGAGGAAGCCGGTCGCGTCACGCGCGAGCTGGATCAACTGCAGAAGCGAGCGGACTTTCCACTGAACATTCTGCCGCTAGTGCGGTTGAACACTGAGGATGCAGCGGGCGCGCTTGGGCGCATGGATCATGACCTGACCCTGCTGTATGCGTGCACCGGCGGTGGGAACATGCTCCGCGCCTGTCTTTCGGCCAAGCCGGACACGATTGTTTTCGTGCGTCACAGATCGGGTCCCGTTTATTACTGGTACGAAGCATTGAGTACGGCGTACCTGAAGACCGGGAACGGAGCAGCCAATGACACCGGTTCTGGCAGCGTTCACGTGGATGACGTTGTGGTTGACGATGGAGATGAATTGTTGTGGCGACTGCGCGCTGTAGCGGCAGTGCATAACACGCGCGGGACGCGGATTGTCGCGCTCGGAGGTGCATGGGGCAAGTATGCGCCTGATGCACCCGAGGTCGCAAAACGGCGGTTCGGCATCGAGATCATTGACGTTGGCTACGAAGATTTCGAGCGCAGAATTTGGGAGCTGAGAAACAACAGCGCAGTTCTCTCTGACGCTGAGCGATGGACCCGGCGCTATCTGGCGCTTCCGCGAACACGCCTTGAGACGGACCGTCGGTTTGTGGTGAACTCGTTTGTCCTTTATTTGGCGTTCAAGGAACTTCTTGAAAAGCACTCGGCCACAGCTTTTACGGTCAAAAGCTGCATGGGAACAATTATTCCGATGTCGGAAACAACGGCGTGCCTGACATTGGAATTGCTAAACGACGAAGGGCTGGCGGCGTTTTGTGAATCCGATTTTGTCATTATTCCGGCGGGGCTGCTTCTTCGGCACTTGAGCGGCAAACCGGTGTTTCTGCACAACTCGACCTTCCCGCACAAGGGCATGGTGACGTGCGCTCACTGCACGTGCCCGAGACGGTTGGACGGGCGAAAGTACGAACCGGCCCGGATTGTGACCCACTACGAATCCGACTACGGTGCGGCGCCCAAGGTTGAGATGCCGATCGGCAAGGTGCTGACATTCATCGACCCGCAATACAGCACTGCGCGATGGGTCGGTTTCACCGGCAAAGTGCGGGCGAACCCGGCTTATGAAATCTGCAGATCACAACAGGACGTCGAGATTGAAGGGCACTGGCGCAGGCTGATCAACGAAGTGCGCGATTCACATTGGGTTGCGGTTTACGGGAATTGCCTGCGTGAAGCCGGTTATGCCGCGCGCAAGTTCGGGATAGAGTTCGATGGCTGCGACGCTTGATGCGTGACCCGTCACGGTGCCGCGTGCGTAGTTGGTCCAAACCGGAACGTTGTAACGCTTGAATTTGTCGGCTTGTGCACTACACTGGGCACCGGCAATGGAGTTTGCCATCCTCGTGATTCATTCGGGGTAAACCGCCTGAACCGGGTTCAGTGCTGATAACTCCTGCCAAACCGCTTTGGCGGGAGTTTAATTATGCTGGACAACATTTGGTTCATAGCGGCCATTTGGATTGGGCTGGCTTTTCTGGCCAGTATTATTTCCATTCGGGTTGGGATTTCAGTTGCGCTGATTGAGATTCTTGTCGGCGTTGCAGCGGGGAACGTTTCTCTGGCTGACGGGCATTCTATTCTGCGCTCGACCGATTGGACGAATTTTCTGGCGATGCTGGGCAGCGGGGTGCTGACATTCCTTGCAGGAGCGGAAATCGATCCGGTGGCGTTGCGCAAGAATTTACGACCGGGTCTTGCCATTGGCACTGCGGCGTTTTTGTTGCCATTTGGCGGGGTGTGGGCGTTTGCGCAGCTTGTGCTGGGCTGGTCGGTTCACCAGTCCCAGATCGCCGGCATTGCGCTTTCCACAACATCTGTTGCGGTCGTGTATGCAGTGATGATTGAGACCGGCCAGAGCGAGACCGCGATGGGCAAGATGATACTTGTGGCGTGTTTCATCAACGACCTTGGGACGGTGCTGGCATTGGGGCTGATTTTTGCAAACTACGACGTGTGGTTGTTGGTGTTTTTTGTGGTGACCTGTTTGGCGTTGTTGATCGTTCCCGGGCTTACGCGGTTTGTCATATCGCGTTGTGGGGCAAAACGCGTGAGCGAACCCGAAATCAAGTTTGTTTTCTTTGTATTGTTTTTCCTTGGTGGGCTGGCTACTGCGGCCAAGAGTGAAGCCGTGTTGCCGGCGTATTTGTTGGGGCTGGTTTTGGCCGGTGTTTTCTTTCACGACAAGACCTTGGTGCTGAGGATGCGGTCCATTGCGTTTGCGATGTTTACACCGTTTTATTTCATTCGAGCCGGATCGTTTGTTGGTTTGTCGGCAGTTTGGAGTGCGGTGGGCGTGATTTTGCTGCTGCTTGCGATGAAAATGCTGACCAAGTTCGCAGGGGTGTTTCCATTGTCGAGGGTGTATTGCATGCGGAAGCGCGAGGCCAAGTACACCACACTGCTGATGTCAACAGGGCTGACATTCGGGACCATTTCAGCCCTTTTCGGACTGCAGAACAAAATCATAAGCAGGGAGCAGTACTCGATCTTGGTGACGGTGGTGATACTGAGCGCGGTGGTTCCGACCCTGATCGCGCAGAAGTTTTATGAACCTACGCGGCGTACGATGGATGCGTGGGGACGGTTTTATCAACGCAGGGTTAACGTCAGGGCAGGTATGGTCAAATTGCCGAATAGAAAGTGAGGCGTCCATGTTCACAAAGATACTGGTTGGCTATGACGGGTCCAAGGGCGGGAAACGGGCGTTACAGCGTGCGGCGGTTCTCGCGAGGGAGTATAACGCCCGCATAACAGCGTTGTGGGTGAGAGAACCTTTGCCTCGGCATTCAGACGTGCCGGGTGAACCCGAGGCTGAAGCTGAAGCCGCTGAAGACTACTTTCAGGAGCGAAAGAAAGAGGTCGAAGAAGTGGCGGCGCAGCACGGTATCAGGATCGATTGCGAGGTCAGGCGCGGTCATCCGGCAAAGACGATTGTCAACTTTGCCAGGGAAGGCGGTTACGATTTGATTGTGGTTGGCCACAGCGATCATTCGGAGCTTTGGGGACGTTTGTTGGGCGACACGGCGGATCGAATTAGTGATCACGCCCATTGCAGCGTTTTGATTATCAAGGATTGAGCATCACGCGCGGCTGACAGGCCTGAGACCAATCCGGTCATCCGCTTTTTCAGCGGCGAATGGCCAGTCGCATAAACCTCTGCTTATGGGCTGTAACTGGTTCGGTATCGCGAAATGTGACGCGTTCCAGCAGCCCGAGGTCCTCGACTGAATGCAGAATCGCAGCAGACGGCCCTGATTCCCAAGTCTGCAGGTCATTGGATGTTTCAGGGTTGCATTTGACGTCGGTGGCTGTCTTGTCGCGGAGATGTTGGATTGCAAGGAACGATTGTTCGCCCAGGAGGATCAGCGCCGGCAGCGGAAGGCGGTCTGCTGGCGCAGGTGTCTTTGCCGGCAGTCCGAGGTAGTATTTTACGAGGTTGGGCACGCCGTCGCCGGCTGGCGTGGCGCTCTCACCGCTGACAGCCGGATTCAGCAATTCAACCGCGGTGAAATTCTGTGTCTGCCATTGGGCGTAGCCGGTCAGAGGCGCCACATTGATTTCGTACCATATCGTTGAGCTGTTTGTGGTGACGACGATGACTGCATTGGTGGCGTTGCCCGTCACGGGGACAGATGCTTTCCGCTGACCGCGTTCGTCCAACGCCCAGACTCGGACGCGGTTTGTGCTCAGGGGTAAGCTCAGAGTGAATGGGACAACTTCAGTGAGGACGGGCGGGCCTCCGAACTTTGACAGCGAGCTTTTCTCCGCGTTTTTCCATGTCTGCCCTGTGTTTTCCCACCAGCCGGTTGCGACGAGCAGTGCTTGGCACTCATTGGTGAAAGAATCGCCGCGGACGATTGTGGCTGCGATTGTGCACCAGCCGAGCATGTTGGTGTTTGGGGCGAAGGTGAGTTCACCCAGATTGATGATCTTGTTGGTGCACCAACCGACCAATGCCCTGGTTCGCGGGGTGTTGATTTTCACCAATCCGCGTTCAGGGATGCTGAGGTCCCAAGTGAGTTCGGCTGTATCAGAGGTGATGATGCTTCCTGTCGGTCCAACGGGTGGATTTGTGAGGCCGGCAACGTTTGTGCCGACACTTGTGCTGAGTCGCCTTGCGAAAGCGAGTTTGCCCGGGACACCGAGTTGGCTTGAAGAAAAGATGCCCCACGCATGGCTTTTGAGCAGGATGTCAATTTCGGTTTCCGGCGTGAGCGCCGTTGTGATTTCTTGTTGTCCGGGTTGGATATCGCCGCGGCGGAGAAGATTTGCGGCCAGGAGCAGGTTTGCCATTTTGCCGGGGTGTTGGGCCGTGTCAAAGAAGCCCTGCACCCAACCCATGGTTGTAGAACCGTCTTGACCATGGCCGTAGTCGAACATCCAGACTCCATCCCAATCTTGGAAAGCGGCGTAGGCGGCGAGAAGCAACGGTCCTTCGGCTCCATAGTAGTTCGGCTGGGGGTGATTGTACTCGGTGACTGTGAATGGTTTCCCTTTGATTCTTTGGCGTGCGAGGCCGGCGAGTGTGTTGTCATCGCCCAGCGTGTTAACCATTGACACATTTCGCACGTACCAGTTTGACATGTCCCATGCCGTGCCCGGGAAGACGGGGTGTTGCCAGTAAGCGTGACCATCGATGACGTCGAGCCTGCTCTGCACGGTGGCGGGGCTGTTGGCCATGATGGTGCCAAAGACAAGCCCATTGTAGCCACATTCAGAGCGGATGCATTCAAGCATTTGTTCGTAGTATCGAAACTCGAGGTCACGGAGGAAGCGCAACCAATCCTTTCGTGCTTCGGCTGTTCCTGTGTAACCGTCGCCGGAGTAGAGTATGCGTGGAATGGTGCGGGTTGCTAGTGATGTGCCGGGGGGGAGCAAACCAACCTGTCCGCCGGAATGGAAGCGGACATCGGCGATCCAGAATGTTCCCAGCACGGTTCCCATGCCTCCAAAATTGACGCGCACGTTGGTGTCGGTTCGGTCTGCGATGAACGTGCGTGTGAATTGCTGCCAGTTTGTGGACAGAGCATACCGTTGGTTGAAGCCGACGGCTTGCCAATCGGCGTGCGCCTGCATCACGGAGACATCGAGACTGGCTGGCGGATCAGATTTTGCCCAGAAGGTGATCGTGTATGGCTGGCCAACTGTGACGCTCAAGCCGGCCTGATTGAACTGGATGTGCCAGGCTTCGGAACTGGTCTGAGTAACCTTGATTTGCGCCGAGGGCGCGCCACCGATGAAATCATAAGTGCGGCTCGAGACGGCGCGCGCCGACGAATGCTGTTCGGTGGTCCAATAACTCAGTGCATTGCTGAAAGCGCCGTTCTTGAGAAGGTTTGGTCCAAGGGGCTGGTCAATGGCCCGCCATGCACCAAGCAGGAAGGTATCGTTGGTGTAGCGCAAGGCGAGCCAGTCGTTCCATCTCGCGCCGAGCTGTGCAGCATAACTGGCGGGCAGGCGGTCAAGCCCGCCATCCAGCCATTTCTGGACGATGCCGTTTTCGTTGATGATCTCGACGAATGCGACTGCGGGGTCTTTGGCGAGGGGCAGGCCGGTAAACCTGTTGGTTGGCGTGAGCACCTTGCGTGCATAGTCCTTCTGAAGCGCAAGTGCTGTGTCGTTGAAGTATCCAAGCACGTGTGTGTCTTTCCAATCCATGGTCACAACATCGCTGCCGAGGCCGTCGCGTGAACGGTACTGTCGTCCCACCAGCAGGTTGATGTCTGAATAAATGCCGTGTTCTTTCAGGCGAGCGATGGTGTAATGCAGTTTTTCCAACTGCACCGGATTGATGTTTGTGCTTGTTGTGCTTGTGTAGGCGAGGAGCCCGCCGCCCTGTGCCCAGGGCGCGTCCATGTGATGGAAACGGACACAGTTGATTCCGAACTTTGCGAGGCGCGCGGCGACGGCCTCTGTCTTGTTTGTTGGTGTGAATGGCAGTTGGCCGGCGAAGTTCATGCCCAGGAACCGAATTCGGTTGCTGTTAACGACAAAATGCCCGGTCGTGTCCACTGTCACCCGTGCGTTTGGGCTGATGGGTGTGTTTAGCGCTGAAAAGTCAGTGATGCCCGGAGTGGAATCGTCCCATGGCATGACAAACGGCACGGCGGGTTGTGCGGTGCCCATGACGGTGAGTGCCGCGATGATGATCGAGGGCATTCGCGGTGGCTGGAAAGTGTGCGTCGTCATCGGAGTTGATTGAACCAAGCAATCCGGCTTTTGCCAGATCAAAACTGGTCGGGTTTGTATGCTCCAAGTGCATGGGCGAGCAATTCGTATTGGCCAAGGGAGTTGTAGAGTTGAGCCGAGACGCGAAGCACTCGCCGGGGATGTGCGGGCCATGGCATGATTGGCACTTCGATGTTGTGTTTTTCCAGAAGCAGGTCCTGAACAGGATCAACGTAGAGTGGTGATGTGGGTGATTCGGGCTCGGGCGAATCCCAAAATGGCACAGCCGCCATCGAGCCTATCATGTGCTCCGGACATGGGGGGGCAATCGCAAGGGCTTTGCAAAGCATCTTTTGCGCTGCGATGGCAAGCTCGCGATTTCTTCGCATTATCGTTGGCCACCCGCCCCGTGCGAGGGATTCCATGTATTGGATGGCAACCGGCACGCTCAGGTAAGCCGATGGATCAACGGTTCCGGTCCAGCCGAATTCGATCAGGAACCGTGATCTGTCTGTTCGGCGTGAGTTTGCACCGTGGCTTATGACAAGAGGGCGGATGGCATGTTGGAGGTCGGGCCGCACGTGGAGGAACGCGGCGCCTTTAGGGGCGCAGACCCACTTGTGGCAATTGCCTGTGTAATATGCAGCGCCCAGCTTGTTCAAGTTCAGGGGCAGCATTCCGGGCGCGTGAGCGCCGTCCACAAGAGTTTCGACGCCACGTCGAGCAAGTTCGCGAACCAGTCGTTCCATTGGGAGGACAAGCGCGGTCGGGCTGGTGACGTGATCCAGCAAAGCAATCCGGGTGCGGGTGGTAACTGATGACAATATGGCTTCGACGATCTGGTCCTCGCTGTTCAGCGGGAACGGGACTTGTGTGACGACAACGCGGCACCCGGCCTGTTCGGCGACGAAATTCAACGCGTTCCGGCAGGCGTTGTATTCGTGGTCCGTTGTCAGAAGCTCGTCGCCGGGCTTGAAGCCGATGGACCTGAGGACGGTGTTGACTCCGGAGGTTGCGTTTGGAACAAAGACGAGGTCGTTGGCGTTGCATCCCACAAATGCGGCCAGTGATGCGCGCGCCGCATCCAGCAACGCTTCCAACTGGCGCGCAAAGAAATGGACCGGTTGTTTTTCGAGCGAATTGCGGATGGTCTGTTGGAACTCGAGCACGGGCCGCGGACAGGCGCCGAATGAACCGTGGTTGAGGAAAACTACTTTCGGGTCCAGCATCCAGTATGCCGGGTCTGCGGCAGGGCGCGAAAGGTCGTCGAAGGATGGTGTTGAAATCATGCGACACACTGTAAAAGGCCAGTGTAAGGAACCACGTGGTTTGACGCAACCATGGCGCGCAGTTGTGCCCGTTGCGAATAAGATTGTTCCGGAGGAAGTTATCGTCGAGAATACGATCCCATGCGAAGCTCTGGTACTGCGGTGCATGGGATAGAGGTCGTCTCGGCCGGTGCGGCAAACACCCGGTACCGCCTGTCCCCAACCGATATGCATTTGCCATGGGCACTGTGCTGGTAATCCTGTTGGTGGCGGCAGCGGTATTGATGACGCGCCATAGAGCGCTGAAGAGCTATGCATTTACCGTTTGGGTGTTTGCATTTGTCGCTGCCGCTCTGGCGCACCCGTCGCTGTTTGGCACGTGGTTCGGGTTCGACCTCAAGTATCTGATTGTTCCGCTGATTCAGATAATCATGTTTGGCATGGGGACCACACTGAGCGTGGCTGATTTTGCCCGGGTGTTGGCTGTACCATGGCCGGTTGTCGTTGGCATGGTTGCGCAGTACCTTGTGATGCCTCTTGTCGGGTTCGGGTTAACGTTGCTGTTTGGTTTCGAGCCTGAAATTGCGGCGGGGGTGGTGTTGATCGGCTCCGCGCCGGGCGGCGTGGCATCGAATGTGATCAATTATCTTGCAAGGTCGAATGTCGCGCTCTCGGTCACGATGACGGCCACTTCGACGCTTGTATCGCCCCTTATGACGCCATTGCTGATGAAGCTGCTTGCCGGGCGTTACATCTCGATAAGTTTCGTCAAGATGATGGTCGATATCTTCAACATGATTATTGTGCCGGTGCTGGCGGGTTTGATTGCAAACAGGATGCTGTACGGGGGCGGGAGCTTTTTTGTGCGCTTACGGCACATGGTGTTGTTTTGTGCAGGATGCGTGGGTGCGGCTGTCTGCACGACGATGATTCCGGCGGATTTGCTCGGCGGACTGAAAAGCGGTTTGGTTGTCGGGTTCGCAATGGTTGGCGTGGTGGGGCTTACAAAGGTGCTGATCGATCGTGTGTTTCGGGGGCCGGGCAATTGGATGGACCGCGCGCTTCCGGTTGTTTCGATGGCGGCGATTTGCCTGATAATCGGTGTCATAACCGCGCGGTCGAGCGAGGATTTGAAGCGGGTTGGTCTTGCATTGCTCGCGGCGTCAATGATGCACAATGTTTTCGGTTACATGCTCGGATACTGGTTTGCCCGCGCGCTCAGGTTGAGTGTCATCGACGCGCGGACGGTGGCGGTCGAGGTCGGTATGCAGAACGGCGGAATGGCGACGGGGATCGCAATGAACACTCTTGGCAGTGCGAAAGCGGCACTGGCACCGGCCATATTCGGGCCATGGCAGAACGTTTCGGGTTCAATTCTTGCGACCTACTGGCGGCGGCGACCCCCACGCGAGTGATTAGATTGCGGGACGCAGCCCGTTCAGTGCAAAACGCGATGATTGGAGACAGCCAATGAAAATGAACATCACAAGACGACAATGGTTTGCAAAAGCCGGGATCGGTGGAATCGCGGGCACGGCATTGTCGGGGATGTTTCTTTCGGCCGACGATGCCGAGGCGGTCCGCGGCAGGGTGAATACCAATTCAGAGCCGTCGAAATTGCGCATCACGGATCTGCGGGTTGTGCCCGTGCGCGGCCAGTTCGGGAGTTATGTTGTTCGGTTGGAAACAAATCAGGGACTCCATGGCTACGGAGAGATCAGGGACGCCGCCAGCGCCACTTACGCATTGATGCTAAAGAGCAGGATTCTCGGCGAGAACCCGTGTCACGTTGACCGTATTTTCAGAAAACTAAAGCAGTTTGGCGGGCACGGGCGACAAGCTGGCGGAGTGGTGGCAATTGAAATGGCGTGTTGGGACCTTGCGGGCAAGGCATGGGGCGTTCCGTGTTGGCAGATGCTGGGTGGGAAGTTCCGGGACAAGATCAGGCTTTATGCAGACACGCCAACTCACAAGGATCCTGAAGAAATGGGAAGGCGCCTGTTGAAACGTCGGGAACGCGGATTCACTTTTCTGAAGATGGACATTGGGCTGAATTTGCTTCGGGATGTGCCCGGAGCGGTTTCATATCCACACGGGGATGGCGTTGACCCGTATTCGCCGCGGGGCGCGTTTGCTTCTGTGCGCCATCCATTCACCGGGATCAGGGTGAGCGAAAAAGGTCTTGGGGCGCTTCAGGAGTACGTTCGCAAGGTTCGCGACGTGGTTGGCTGGGACGTGCCGTTGGCCGTTGATCACTTGGGGCATTTCGGTGTCGAGGACGCGATCAAAGTGGCGCAAGCGCTTGACCCGTTCAATCTGGCGTGGATCGAAGACCCCATCCCGTGGGATTACGTGGACGATTACGTGCGTATTCGGCAGTCATGCAAAACGCCAATTCTTACGGGCGAAGACATCTATTTGAAGGAAGGGTTTGTTCCCTTGTTTCAGAAACATGCGATTTCAATTTGCCATCCGGACCTTGCCACGGCGGGCGGTTTGCTCGAGACGAAGAAAATCGGTGATTTGGCCATGGAACATGGCATATCCATGGCAATGCACATGGCCGGGTCGCCGGTGGCATTGTTCGCAAGCGTCCATTGCGCTGCCGCGACAGAGAACTTTCTCGCGCTCGAGTTTCACGATGCAGACACAGAGAATTATGAAGACCTCGTGGACGGAGTGCAGAAGCCTTTTATCGGGTCCGACGGTTTTGTTATCGTCCCCGATGGACCGGGACTGGGTATCACGCTCAACGAGCAAGCAGTGAAGGAATCAATTCGGCGTGACGGCCTGGACCCCGAAAAGCTTTACTTTCCGCCGACGGATGAATGGAATCAGGAGCGGTCACATGACAGAATCTGGAGCTGAAGTGCGCCGGCAAAACGGTTTCTGTTGCTCTGCGCCGCTGTTCATGCAGTGCAATGGACCGGCGTAAGTCTCATCTCGAGAACAAACCTTGAACTGCAGAGTCGGGCACGTGACTGCCGTCGTTGAGCTTTGGACTGATGTCATCGGCTGCCGGGTGGCAGGAGGGTGGATCAGCTCTCGCAGCCGCCGAGAATTGAATTGAAACAGATCGACCGGTCCGGAGCAACGACCGGCAGATGAACTGGTGCTTTAGACAAACTCAGGCTGAATGCAACAATGAACACGACCATCGAACAAGCTCGGTTTCGGACTGTTGCCATGAAGACAACAAGATTCTGGTTGATCGGCCAATTGTTGGCCGTGTGCCTGCTCACGCAAGCGCAGGTCGGCGTGTTTACCCGCGAGCATTTGATCGAGTACACGCCCGACTGGAAAGGTGAACGTTTTCCGGACGGACGTCCCAAAGTTCCCGATGACATCCTGGAACGGATGAAAGAAGTGTCGATCGAGGAAGCGTGGGCGGTGCTGAGGCGGCATGGTTTTAACAACCAGTTTGAGGGCAACTGGGTGATTGCAGGACCGAAAGAGCCGGTACTGGTTGGGCGCGCCGTTACCGCGGTTTTTCATCCGCTCAGGCCGGATGTGAACGCCGTGATCAAACAGAAAGGCGAAAAGGAAGGACGCGTTGGAGGACAGAACTCGTGGGTGATCGACACGCTTGTCAAGAGTGATGCGCTCGTGGTGGACCTCATGGGGAAGGTGATCGACGGCACGTTCATGGGCGACAACCTTGCCAACGCAATTTGGGCCAAAACAGGCGGGAAAGGCGTCGTCATTCACGGGGGCGCACGCGACATCGAAGGAGTCGAGGAGATACCAGATTTCCCCGTTTTCAATCGTGGCTGGGATCCGTCCGCAATTGCCGAAGTCATGCTGATGGGGATCAACGTTCCGATTCGAATTGGCCGTGCGTCAGTGATGCCGGGCGATGTTGTGCTGGGCAAGAAAGAGGGAGTCATTTTCATCCCCGCGCACCTTGCGCAGGAAGTTGTCGAGACTTCTGAAATTGTCCGGCTCAGGGATCAGTTTGGACATCAGCGGTTGCGCGAGGGGAAATACACGCCCGGGCAAATAGATCGCAAATGGACCGACGATATCGAGAGGGATTTTTCGGAGTGGCTGAAGGCAAAAGGAAAAGAGCTGACACCGGAACAACGCGAACGATTGTTGCGGGGGCGAACGTGGTGAGTCGGCGTTTTGTATTACTATATTGAGAAATCGATCATTTTTACGAAGATTTTCAGACTGTGAGTTTGCTCACTTTGTCACCAGAGTGCGGCCTTTGGAGTGGAGCATCATATTGAATAATCTGCGCGGAAATTGCAGATCAGCGAGTCGTTCGAGACTTTTGCCTTCGAACTTTGCGGTCGCTGATCCCACTCGCATCTGCGCATTTGGCGACGAAGTCGCCCCTTTCAGCGCGGCGCGACACAGGGCCGAGCTTGCAATTAACGCCTTTAGCTCGCCGCGATCCTTCGGTTGCGGCTGCGCCGCGCTGAGGAATTTGCGAGCCTTGGCACGGAAATCTCACCGCGATGATTCGGTTGCGGCTGTGCCGCGTTGAGGAATTTCCGGGCTGGAGACTGCGAAGTCAGGTGCGCAGTCACTGTGGTTCGGACGAACACGACAAGGATAACCTTGATATGCAGATGAACATCAGCCGTCGAAGATTGCTACGTTATGCCGGCATGAGTCTTGGAGGTGCGCTGCTGAGTTCTAGACCCGGGAGCGAGGTTTTTGGTTCGGAGCCACCTCAAAGCGCCCAAAAGGCTGCCGGACCGCTGAAAATTACCAAGGTCAGGCCGATTTTGACCGCGCCGCAACCGGGCGTCAGGTTTGTGGTGGTCAAGGTCGAAACTTCCGAGCCCGGGTTGTACGGGTTGGGCTGTGCCACGTTCAATCAACGACCACTTGCGGTCAAGGTCGCGGTTGAAGAGTATCTTGATCCGTTTTGCCGCGGGCGTGACGCGGACAATATCGAGGACATTTGGCAGACTGCATACACAAGCTCTTATTGGCGGAACGGTCCGGTGTTGAACAATGCTCTGAGCGGGCTTGACCAGGCGCTCTGGGACATCAAAGGGAAACAAGCCGGGATGCCGGTTTATCAGCTTCTGGGAGGGAAATGCAGGTTCGCTGTGGCATGTTATGCACACGCTTCGGGGCGCACCCTCGAGCAGTTGGCCGAAAGCGTGCAAGCGAAGAAAGAACAAGGGTTCAGGCACATTCGAATTCAACTAGGAGGGTATGGCTCGCCTCATCTTTCGGGTGGGGCTGATTTTCGTGAATCGGGTTACGGGTCAGCGCGGGACTCGCACATGGATGCGGGGCCGTATCTGAAGTCGGTGCCGCAGATGTTCGAGTACATCAGAAGCAAGTTTGGAGACGAATTGAACCTGTTGCACGACATCCATGAGCGCGTCGAGCCGATCGAAGCAATCAATTTGTGCAAGGAACTCGAGAAGTACCGACCGTTCTTCATCGAGGACCCGCTCGCCCCGGAGGCAATCGGCTATTTCAGAATCTTGCGGCAGCAAACTTGTGTTCCACTAGCCATGGGCGAGCTGTTCAACAGCCCGCACGAGTGGATTGGACTGATTTCCGAGAGATTGATCGATTTCATTCGAGTTCACATCTCGCAGGTTGGCGGGTTGAGCGTCGCGCGAAAGATTGCTGCTCTTGCCGAATGGTTCCAGGTCAGGACCGCATGGCATGGTCCGGCGGATGTTTCACCCGTTGGCCACGCAGCGAACGCGCATCTTGACCTTGCAGTTCACAACTTCGGCATTCAGGAAGCCGTCGCGTTCAATCAGGCGACGCAGGATGTTTTCCCGGGCTGTCCAACGCTTAAAAACGGCTATCTGCAAATTAGGGAAGCGCCCGGATTCGGTGTGGACATCGACGAGGAACTGGCTCGGAAGTTTCCGTTGCCTGAACATCCCGGTTACTGGGAACCGGTGCGCCGACGCGACGGCACGACTGTTCGGCCCTGAAGCGGGCTTCATTGGCTGTAAGGACGCGGCAAGCTGACCGAGAGTCCGAAGGTGATGATCGCTTTTGTGCGAAGAAGGTTGTTTACCGCCCCGGAAATCTCTCAGCGCGGCGCAGCCCCAACCAAATGATCGCGGCGAGGTAAAGGCGTTAATTGCAAGCTCGGCACTCCGTCGCGCCGCTCTGACCTTGGTGACTTCGTCCCCCACGGTGCAGATGCGATTGGAATCGATGGCCTAACAGAGCGCTTTGGTCGCCGTCCAACAGCCTATTGCCTCGTCCGTCGGTGCACCTTGTAAACGGCGGCCTGGTCGGTGCACTTGATGACCATCTCGTCAATGCACACGCGCGGCGGGCGTTCCGCAACCCAAACTATCGCTTCCGCAACGTCCTCAGCTTTCAGCGGCTGCACACCCTCGTACACCTGCGCAGCGCGCTTTTCATCCCCCTTGAACCGAACAAGCGAGAATTCAGTCTCGGCCATGCCCGGGTCAATCGTCGCGACACGAAGGCCCGTGCCACACAGTTCGAGCCTCAAAGCGCGAGTGATCTGCAGTTCACCCGCCTTGGCAGCGCAATAGGCTGCGCCGCCTTCATACGCCGTCCGACCCGCTACGGAGCCAATATTTATGATGATGCCGCCGGGATAAGGCAGCATCAGTGGCAACGCGGCGCGGACCATGCGCAACACTCCAAGGACATTGGTCTGGAGCATCGTCTCCCAATCAGAGTCCTTGCCTTCCGACACCGGATCGAGTCCAAGGGCGCCGCCGGCATTGTTAACAAGAACGTCCATGCGCGGGGTCACGCTCTTGACCCACCCGATGTATTCATTCACAGATGCCGTCGAAGCCACGTCGAGGAAATGGAAAACAGCTTGTGGCGATCCTTCTTTTCGTGCCTGTTCGGCAATGGCGGCAAGGCGATCAACCCTTCGAGCTCCCAAAAGCAATCTCGCCCCGCGTCGTGCAAACTCGATTGCCGCTGCTGCCCCAAATCCACTCGATGCGCCGGTTATCAAAACCCACTTGTCAGTTAAAAGAGATTTCACGGGATCAACAGCCAGTTTGAGATTGGTCCGATCCGAACAAAATGGTGCGCGATAGAGGACTTGAACCTCTGACCCCTTCCGTGTCAAGGAAGTGCTCTACCTCTGAGCTAACCGCGCACCGCAATGACGCGCACATTGACTTTCAGCAAACGCGCGCACCAGGGATAATTCTCGTTCTTCCGGCGCCCAATGCAAGCCGAATTTGCCGGGGCTGTGCTAGACCCTGGAGTAAAACCTGCGCAACAACCGCAAATCAGCATGCCGTTCGAGAGTTTTGGCTTCAAACTCTCCGCCCTCTTGTCCAAGCCTCATCTTACCCGGCGACGACGAAATCGCCCCGTTCAGCGCGGGGCGACCCAGATGTATTCCAGCGGGCAGCGCAATTGTCATGCGCCGGGCATTCGGTTGCTGCCGAGCTGCGTCGAGACAACTCTCTCACCATCAACCTGCCACGGCATTCATCTGCCATGTGGCAGTTTGTTGCTCCCGAAATGGTTGGTCAAAGCCGATTCGCCGTACTTGATCAATTGGCGTTGTTCAATTAGCTGAAGTTCGCGTTTCATCGAACGCAGCGTACCAGTGTTTGCTTCAAGGAATGCCATGATTGCCAGCAACAACACCAACACAACAACAACCGCACTTCCGTCGTCGCTGCGGCTGCATCGGAAACTGTTTGCTCGAAGTTTCATTGTTTCTTTGCAGAACCGGGAACTGCAATGAAAGTGAACGCGGGCGTTTCGCGTACCGCTTTCATGACGCCAGCAAACTCAACTTCCCAACGCCATGCTGTGACCGATCCGCAGGCGTCCTGATGAAAAGAGCATCGCTTGATGCCGGTCAGAAGCGACTCGCTCAGGCCATCTTTGCTCTTGATACGCACGATTTGATTTGTCGAAAAAACGTAGGCCACCTCTTGATCCCCTGACGGAATGCAAAGCGCAACTCCGCCATGGCCCTTTTCCAACCGGATGGACCCGGCAGCCGAACGCACATCAGCACGCCATTGTTCACCCACGCGCAACGCTCGCGTTATGTCCTCGGCATTGTTTCGCAGCCGTTTCGAGTAATCCAACGCACTGTAAAACGCGGCGAGCGCGGCGCCTATGACGACAAGGACAACACCCAGATAAACCAGACACTCGATAAGCAGAATCCCCCGCTCGGAGCGGCGCCCCGCAGGATGGCAAATGCCCCGTCGGGTCCCAACATCTGCTCTTCTGTTCAAGGTTTGCATTGTGTGCCCCTGACTACCTCGGCCAATCGGCGCTCCACGATCATAAAACACCTCATTGCTTGATCTTCAGACAACGGACAACCGGCCCGCCAAAGTCCGGCTTCGCAGGCAACCACGCCAGTTGCAAACGCTCTGCTTCGAGCGTCAGTTCAAAACGACCCGCCGGAAGCCGGGAAACAGATTCAGCCCGCGGCGTGTAAGCGTGCACGCCCGACTGGAATTCGCGCCAGTAACCCGCCGCCAACACCTCCATCTCGCCGTCCACGATTTCCATCGCCACCGCTCGATAGTACAATGCACGCGCCAGTTTTTGTTCTCCGAGAAACGACAGCGACACCGGGAATATCGCAAGCATCAGAATCGCCACTGCAATCAGCAGCTCGATCGTGAGTGATCCGCGATGTCCTCGCAAACAACACGGCTGTTTGTACACTTGCGTCACCATATGGGCGAATTCAAAACAGTAATCAGCATCGAGAACGCAAAAAACGCCAGCGCAGCAACAAACATCCCGTTCACAACGACAAGCCCCGATGTCACAACCTGCGCCGCAGTCTGTTCGAGTTGAAAAGCCCGAGCTGAAAGTGCCTCCTGCCACGACGCCAACGCTTCCGTGAACCGTCCGTGTCCAAAAGCCGCATTCTCGAGCCGCCACCGGAAATCACCAGAGTCGTCCAAATGCTGAACCGCAACAGTCAGTTTTTCGCCCGACTTCAGCGCGGCAACAACCCGTGCGGCTCTGTCCTTGAAAACGCGGTTTGCGGTGCTCTCGCCCGCAAGCTGCACCGCCTGCTGTTCCGGCACACCGGCATCGAGCAACAGACCAAGCATGGCCGAGAAATCGCGTTGCATTCGCTTTCGACGCCACGGCACACGGTAGGCGATGCGATCGGCCATCCCGGGCACAACCTTGTTTATCCATGCAACAACTCCCGGCCCGCCAAAGTACAGGATCGCCCCGAGACAAAACACACCGAAGATCACAACCTGCGCCCCAATCAGCAAATGCGGATGGTCACTGATCCAAAACAGATGCGCCGGAAACTCGACCTCCATGTCTTCCATGATCATTTTGAGCCTTGGAATCACGAAAACAACGAGCACGCTGAACACGGCAACCCACGCCGGACTCGCCATCAGGAGCACTGCCACAAGGTAATGTTGGCCCTGGAACACCTTGTTCACCGCATCTTCAAGTTGCTGCCGGCACACCCTGATGACCTTGCGGATGTCACCCAGTTCCCTGCCAACGCGAAGAGTCGAGACAATCTGCGGCGGCAGAAAACGCGGCACGCGTTCGAGCGCCTCCCCAAGGCTCAGCCCGGACTCGAGCCACGCCGCGAGCATGTGGAATCGTACGCCGAGGAGCAGGTCGCCACTCGCCGCCGCCGATTGCACGGTTGTTTCGGGGCTCTGTCCATTCCTGAGCCCGATCTCGACCAGGTCGAGGAACAACCTCGCGCGTTCCTTTCTTCGGAGCGGCAAGCTGAAAAGGTAATAAACAAGATACGCCAGCGCCCCTTCGATGAGCAGCCAAAAGAACCAGATCAGAATGTCAGCAATCGAGATTTGCATTTCCGTCTGTGATGATCATTTCCTCATCCGCCCAACATGTTGATAAACATGACCACCGACCGCGCCACCGACGCCGCTTGGAATAGAATCATCGATCCAAGAAAAATCACCGCAACCGGCAGCGCAGCGTACAACAGCATTTCGGTCCTGTGCTTCGCCCGTTCACCAAATATCTCTGCCGCATGTCCGAGCCCGGCTGCGATCGATTCGCCACTTTGCCCAACCAGCCATACAAACAAAGGCGGGATTATTGCGCTTCCGGCGGCGAACTCATTGAACTTCGATTTCCCGGATGCCATTCGTTCCTGCCACCGACTCAGCTCACGCCCGAGCCTCGTTCCCCCTTCGAGCCGCGCGAGCAAGGACAGCGATCTGCCAAGGTCATTCCCGCCAGCCACAAGAAGCTTCAACGTTGATGCCAACTGGCTGAGACTTGATTCACGAAACCCCGGCAACCGCCATCGGCACCAGTCCCGGAATGAAGGCAGGGAAATCGCCAGAAAAAAGAGCACCGTTAACAGAAAAATGAAAATCGCGGGCAAACCCACCACCGCCCATGGCCCCAGCCTCTCGACCGCGGGTCTGCCATAACCCTCGAATATATCAGAGAAACCGGCATCGAACGTTCGCTGACACACCGCCAAGAACCAGGCGAGCACGACCGAAAGAACAAGGCAGCTCACCAACACGATCCCGGGATATACCATCATCGCTTTGAGCTTAAGCCAGATGCTGTGCCGCTGGCGGTAATAGTCGGCCAACAAGAGCAGTGTGGCGGGAAGGTTGTTCGCCTGTGCGCCAATCTGCACAACTTCGATGTAAAGTTGCGGCAGCCGCCGACGCGGCAGGGCCTCGCCGAGTGGCACGCCGCTGGCGAGGTCCGAAGCGAGCGTTTCGAGTTCGGCTTTCAAACCGCTGTCCCGCATGTTCGAGCACAATTGGCGAAGCGCGCCTTCCAGCGGAACTCCGCTGTCGAGCATCCCAGCCAATTGCTGGTTGAAGAAGCTGAATTCATCAAGGTTCATGGCCAAAAATCCGCTCGAATTCCTTTCCATCAGACAAACCACGCGCAATAACATCACGTGCGCATTGCTCGAGATTGCGCGCGGGACTCACCTTTTCAGGGCCGTCGCTCCTCAAAACGCCTCGGAGCGCCGCATCCACCCGGACCCATTCAACCAACGGGATTCGCCCGCGGTATCCGGTGTTGACGCACTGGGTGCAACCGGCCCCTTTGCACTGGTTGCACAGTTTCCGCATCAACCTCTGATTCAGCACCATTTCGACTGATGTAATCACCGCGTACCGGTCGGCGCACATCACCATCAGCCGCTCGAACACGCCCTTGCACGAACCGGCGTGCAACGTCGAAATCACAAGGTGCCCGGTCAACGCCGCACGAACCGCAAGCGTTGCCGTTTCATCGTCTCGAATCTCACCAAGAACAAGCACTTGTGGGTCCTGGCGGAGGAGATGCCGCGCTGCTACTGCAAACGTCAAGCCGCGTGCTTCGTTGACCTCGGTCTGCATCAGACCGGGTATGATCTGCTCGACCGGGTCCTCGATCGTTATGATGTGTCGCCCGCCGAGATTCAAAATGTACCGCAGACAGGCGTAAATGGTCGTTGTCTTGCCGCTGCCGGCAGGCCCCGTAAAAAGGACCAGTCCCGAGTCACGTCGCAAAACCGCTTCGAGCTCGGCCACAAGACTGTGGTCCAACCCCAGTTCACCAAGCGAGCAAGCAGTCGGCTGCTGAAACAGCCGGATCACAATCTTTTCTCCCGTCACAGTCGGGTAAGTTGCCACACGCACATCGTACTGCAGCCCGCTGTCTGCACGATCAATCCTCCCGTCCTGCGGTAGTGACTCCTGGTAGGTTTTGAGCCGGGCAAGATACTTGATTCGGCCAAAAACATGTGCCGCCACTTCTTGCGGCAGCTTTGTAATCGGAGTCACGACGCCATCGAGCCGAAACGCCACGTCTGCCCCGCTTGAAGTCATCTGAAGATGAATGTCACTGGCACCGGCTTTCTCGGCTTGCGCCAGCAATTCAGCGACAATCTCTGGTGCAGACGGTTGTGGTTTCACACCATTCATTTGACCGGGCAACAATTGTCATGTCACGCTCAGCGTGGTGCCACCGCAAACGAATGATCGCTAATCTGCGGTTTCTGCGCAGATTTTCCAATATCGTACTACAGCGTATGATCTCGAAGCCTGAACAAAAATGTTGGCTTTTCTTGCGGGGTTTCTTGCCAAAGGCCAAATCAGGTCTATGTTCCGGCCAGCCAGGGTTCGGTGGTGGGGTTTGATCTGTTTTCAGTGCGAATGAGTGTTCCTTGCATGGCGGTAGAGCCGGGTTACATCGCGGCCGGTGCATTGCGCTGCATCGCACGGTCGATGTTGACCATTCTCATTGCGATGGGAACGTTGTTTGCTGCGAACCTCGCGTTTGGTGGGCAGGCGAAGAGTGCCGCAGAGCCGGGCTATGTCCTTGCGGCAGGGCTGATTGGCGGGTTGGAGCTCGCATGGACAACGGTGGTGCAGACAGTGCTGATCGCAGGGTTAATCTTCTTTTACATACGCGAACGTGCGCGCCACGCCTGTGAATCGGCTGAATTGGAACATCGAGTTCGTGCCGCAGTCGAGTTGATAGAACTCGAACGCAAAGAGAAACTCCTGCTCGATGAGATCATCCACAAAATAAACACGGGCCTTGGTCTCTCTGAAATCCTCCAGTTCGTATTTGACTCGTTCCAGCCCTTGGTCCCGTATGACAGGATCGGGTTCGCGCTTATGGAGTCAGACGGAAGTGTGTTGCGGACTCACTGGTCAAGATCGCTGTTCGGTACTGTCAGGCTGGGCACGGGTTACTCGGCTCCCATTGCGAAAAGCAGTTTGGATGTTGTTCTGCGCACAGGAGTGCCCCGAATCCTCAATGACCTGCCCGGTCATCTACAAAAGAACCCGACTTCAGAATCAACACGACTAATTGTGGAGGAAGGCATGCGTTCAAGCCTGACCTGCCCACTGGCCGCCAACGGCAAGCCCATCGGGTTCCTGTTCTTCTCGAGCCGGGCGTTCGACGCCTACCGGCAGGTGCACGTCGAGCGATTCATGCGAATTGCACAAAGACTGTCGCTCATCGTCGAAAAAGCACGGTGTTACGAGGAAACAGCCCGTACAAACGCCAGATTGGCCATGCTCATGGACGACATGCTTCCCCCGTCGATACATCAGCAGCTTGTTCCCGGTAAAGAGGAACTGCTGGCAGAATCGATCGATGATGCGACCATTCTGTTTGCCGATCTTGTGGGGTTCTCGAGCTGGTCGTCGCGAATCCCTCCGGAACAGGTCGTTGGACTGCTCAACAAGCTCTTCAGCAGCTTCGATCGTTTGGTTCGCCGCCATGGCTTGTGCAAAATTGGAACGCAGGGCGACAGTTACCTTGTCATCGGAGGCGCGCCAATCCGGAGACCAAACCATCTCGAGTCCGCAGCCGCGCTTGCCATTGCCATGCAACGTGTGTTGGCCAATATCCGCGAATCTGATTCACTCCCAATTACAGCAAGGATCGGAATTCATGTCGGCCCCGTCGTAGCAGGAGTTATCGGGCGATTTGTCCACCGTTACGACGCGTGGGGCGGAACGGTAAACATGGCCAGCCGACTCGAGTCCACAGCCGATCCCGGCGCAATCCAGGTAAGTGAACCTGTCTATGTCCGATTGCGGCACAGGTTTGTCCTCGAGGAACGCGGTTGGGTGGACCTCAAAGGGTTTGGCCCGCAGCGAACGTACTGGCTTGTTGCGCGCAAAAAATCTGCGAAACGCTTGGTTGAATAGGCCGGGCTTTCAGCCCTTGAAGTGCGGAGCAGGATGATGCAGGGGGTCTTGCCGCAGGACTTTGCCCCACGCTGATGTATTACTATCTTCATACCTCAGCATAAACCGGCCTTCCGGTTCGGAGAAATTCGCAACCTCAATGTCCGCTTTATCGCCCAAATGAAACCTTAACCGGCGCCCCGAATCCGCTTGGCGTAATCAGCCCACCGGCGTCGAGCCGGTCCAAACATCGTGTCTGTCCCCATATCACGGTCACCATGCACACATTCAGTCCCCCCATTGAACGTTGCGAGTTGAACGTTGGACGTTGAACGTTCCCGATCGGTATGCCGGACATCGTGTCTGTCACCATATTGCGGAGTGCGATGCCCCGGCTCGGTTCCGCAGTCAAACGGGGTCGGAGCGCTCGGCTTGTGGTCAACGCCGAACGTCTTGGCCGTGGCCACTGTCTTGACCGCGGCGCTACGGAGGCGTCCAACGAATACCTCGAAGGCTAAAAGCCGCCCCGCATCTGGCCCGAACATCGGGAGCTCGGTTCCCAGACGGTACAAACACGGTTCGCCTTCCGAATCTGCACCGCACTGCGAATCGCACCTTTGGCGTTTTGGTCACTGATCGCCCAAAAGCGGAGATTGGAAAGGGATGTCCTGCTCAATTTGTAAAGGCGTGCACAAGTCTGCTTGCATTGGATGCGGGAATTACGGCGTCGGCGTAATTGCAGGGCCGTTGGTCCGTCACAGGCCACAGTTCAGTCTTTTTTGAACTTCCGCATGTAAGCCACAAGTTCTTTTACTTCGGCATCCGTCAGCCCTTGGGTCGGCTTCATGATCTGACGACCGGTTTTTTTGTCCGTATAACCTTGCTTGATCGACTTTGCTATGGCTTCGTCGGTGACACTTGCCTGAACCTTCGGATCGGTGTAATCCCGCGCACCCAGCCTTTGGCCGGCTTTGGTCTTGCCCCGACCGTCTTCGCCATGGCACTTGGCGCAGTGCTGTCGGTAATTGGAAGCAGCATCCGCGCAATTGACCATGACAGGCATCGCAAACAAAAGTCCCAGTCCCAATGCCAACGCTCTGTTCATTGCGGCAAACCTCATACTCGCGATGTTTGTTCTTGATGGCACCCATTTCACAGCGCGGCGCGGCTGTAATCAAATGATCCTGCCGAGCGCATGCACACGGAACCGTTAATCGCGCTCCGCTGCACCGCGCTGTGTGGGGCGACACCGTCGCCGGGGCAAATATTGGCGCTGGCAACCGAAGTTGTCGAAAGCAAAAACGTCGGGCAAATCGGCAACACCCGGCGGCTGCGATAGTTCTTCAGTATAAGTGCTCACTCAGCCAACCCGGAAATTCCACCGGCTCGCCTGTCCAAAACACCCAACTCGTCATTCCGGTAGAATTCCGGGACTTGCATACTCCCCAGCCCGGCGTAGCCGGAACCAAAGTTACCTGACGCGCGAAGACGCAGCGCCTGCGCCAGTTGATCAGAAATCTCTGCGCCGCCGGGCTGGGAAATATTTGCTGCGACTCCGCCAGCCACGGGGGGACAGTGGGGTTCGCATGTAGCAGTGAATCCTTGCACAACAACAGAATCGAACAATCACCGAGTCTGCGATCGATGGCCAAATTCTGTGACGTCGCGGCGCGAAACCCGCGAAAGTATTCCTGTAATAGGCCGGGCCTTCAGCCCTTGGATTGAGTAAGGTGATGTGGGGTGACCGTTTCGTGGGGCGTTGCCCCACGCTGGTATGGGTCGCGCCGTTGGCGCTTTGGTCACTGAGCAGTGACAGTAAGGGCCAAAGGCCCGCTCCAGTGCGCCTGCGAAGGCGCCCACACAGCGGGGTGGAAGTCCCCGCCAGGCCGAGCGTTCACCGGCCTGTAACCGAAGGCTACTGCGTCGTGGCAACACGAGGTGGAGAGCTGCCGGAGGTGAACCA